>ERZ779729.222-NODE-222-length-64225-cov-9.481502_pt1 | contig 64225 bp, 54 predicted proteins | sample MGYA00511072_ERZ779729 | MGnify/ENA primary metagenome ERZ779729 (study PRJEB29588, sample SAMEA2156675) | human gut metagenome | biome: human gut; feature: human-associated habitat; material: faeces | place: Denmark | collected 2008/2010 ...
ATAACGCATAAAAATACCCTCCTTACTGGTTGTCCAGTAAAGAGGGTACATATCAGTTCACATGGCTCCATTGCCGCTTTTTAATATCCCGATTCCAGCCTTTGCTCAAATTCATCCTTTGGCAGGGGCTTGTCAAACACATATCCCTGTACTATATCACAGCCAAGCTTTTCCAGATAGTCAAGCTGCTGAGTTGTCTCAACGCCCTCCGCAACTGACTTTTTCCCGAGCCGGCCTATGAGGTCTATTATGCTTGAAAACATTACTATATCCTGATGCTTATTATTGTTTACATCGTCAAAAGGTATCAGCGATTTGTCTATCTTGATGGTATCAAGGTCAACCTTTTTGATCATGTTGAGCGAAGAAAATCCTGTACCAAAATCATCTATGGATGTACTTATGCCTCGTTCCTTGAGTCTTCCTATCACGCTGGACATGATCTCATAATTCTGATAATCCTCACTTTCTGTGAGCTCTATCTCAATATAGCTTCTGTCTATCCCAAATCTGTCTATGGTACCGGTTATTCGTTCCACCAGATCGCCTTCTTCCAGATGTCTTCTGGAAAAATTGACTGATACAGGCACAATCTTCAGACCTTTATCCAGTCTGCTCTTCAAAAAACCGCATACCTGCTCAAGCATATAGTAGTCAAGCCTGCACACACTTCCCTCTCTCTCAAACTGCGGTATAAATCTCGCAGGTGTAACCACCTGTCCATCTCTCACCCAGCGGACAAGTGCCTCCGCACCATATATACTTTTGTCCGCAATCCTCACCTTTGGCTGATAATATACTACAAATTCGCCCGCAGCAAGTGCCTGGGGAAAAGCAGCCAGAATCTCCTGATCATCCATAAGTTGCTTCTGAATCTCTTTTGTATATACCACTATAGAGCCCGCGCCGGTTTTTCTTGCTGCCTGATACGCAATGCTGGTTCTGGCCATAACTTCCCTCGGCTTATCAACGCCTTCCAGGCAGGCTATACCCGCTGTAACTCCCAGCTGTAATTCTCTTTTGACAGATCTGAACTCATGACTCATATGAACATCTTTAATCTTGCTTATAAAATCAGACGCATTCTCATTACGACAGATTACAACAAAATTATCTCCTCCAAGCCTTGCTATCTCCTCATCGCTGTCAAGATATGACTTCACCATATGCGCATAATTTCTAAGTATCACATCTCCCTGTGAATAATCAAAAACCTTATTCACATACTTGAAATTGTGGATATTAAAAAATATGCCTGTATAATCACCAATCCGTCCGTTTTTTATCAGATTCACCGCATAATACATCAGGGAATTCTGATTGGCAACACCCGTGTTGATATCTGTATTCATGATCTTTTCAAGCATGCACTGAGCCAATGTCCGGTTGTACTGAATAAATATCTCCCTAAATATAAACCTGTGTGTCTGTATCTCCTCTTCTGAATAACCCGGACCATATGGATAATCCTTGATAAACACAGTACCACCGGTTCTGATCTTCATCTCTATATCAACGGGAGTACCCAATTCAGCCCCTTCTTCCTCGTATAATACCGCGCTGCTTCTTTCTCCAAGCGGCATAAACCTGTTTTTCGGAATATCAACAGTAATCTCCGCCTTTCCCAGCCTGATCCTGTCAGCAATAACAGCAAGACCATTCCTTATACACTGGATTCTCTGTTGCTGTGTATCCGCGTCCCCACCTATGCACTCGAAGAATTCTTTCATCTGACTGTCCATTTGTATGCTTTTATCAATTGTATTATCCATTCTCTCTCCTCCAGCCTTCAACACATAGCCCGTATCGTCCGATCTTAAATATCAAAATCGGCCCAAACATATCCTACCCCTGACGTCTTTTGCCCCAGAAAAACAAGGCAACTGTGCCAGGTCCTGTATGGCTTCCTATGGTAGTTCCTATATAATTGATCTCCACCTTGCCATCAAGTTTTGGAAATCTCTCCTCCACAAGCCTTGCCACAGCCTCGGCATCATCCATACATGCAGACTGCGATATATAGCACTTACCGGAATAATCAAGCCCATCCTGTGCATTCTCCTCCATGCGCTTTACTATCTCCTGAATAACCTTCTTTTTACCTCTTATCTTTGATCTCGGTATCAGCCTGCCCTCGTCATCCATGTTGAGAAGTGGACATATTCCAAGTATTGTGCCAACCGTTCCAGCAGTCTTGGATATTCTTCCGCCTCTGATATAAAACGTGAGATCCGTTGAGAAGAACCAGTGGTTCAGGTCCAGCTTATGCTGTTCTATCCAGTCATGCAGCTCGTCTATGGACCTGCCTTCATCTCTCATGCCTGCCAGCGTGTCCATGATCAGCCCATATCCCGAGGAAGCCCCCAGGGAATCTACCACATAGAGTTTCCTGTCAGGGAATTCTTCCTCCAGATCCTCCCTGGCAATATTTGCAGAGTTTATAGACCCGCTTATTCCCGATGACAATGTCAGGTGAAGTATGTCATACCCCTGTTCAAGATAAGGTTTCCAGAAATCATAATATTCATCTGAATTCACCTGCGAGGTCTTCGTAGCCGCACCCTCTGTCATCTTTCTGTAAAATTCCTCAAATGGCATGGTCTGTCCCAGGTCATCAGGATGCTCCACACCATCAAGCTCGTAGTGAAAGCATATATATTTTACGTCTATTTTGTCAAAATGCTCCTTTGAAAGATCTGCTGTTGAGCAGCAGCTCAAGATATACTTTGCCATATTTGTCCACCTCTCCAATATATTTATGATTACTTTTTTACATTCGCGTTTTCTTTTAATCTAGTATTAGCATTTTCTTTCGATTTAACATCCACTTTTTCTTATCATCGTTTCTTGCTTACTATTGTATCATCATCTGTACTTTATTCATAGTCATAAATACGATAAAAAACGGGCAAAAACACCCACAACACGTTGTTTTAAAAACCATGTCATGGGCGTTAATATATATGATCATTTGTCATTTAAAATACAGTTGTTATCGCAAGTCGTTCCTCAATCAGTTTTTTCGCAGTGTTGAACCGGTCAAGATAATCTCCCGATATCGTCTCACAGTGTACCCCATACTTGTCAAACCACGCCTTGAGCAAATCGCTGTAATGCCTTCTCTCCCGCATTATTTTCTCATTCCGGGTCCCATCCTGGACAAAATCCGTTCCATCAGGATCAAGGAACAACACAAGATCCCACTTATTTGTTGCATTTATCGCGCCCGCCATATCTGTAAGCCTGCGTTTTTGTTCATCATCATCCATGAGCAGATCACAATAAAATCCCGTAGTCAGTGCATCGGTATCCACAAACAACAGTCTGTTGCTATGCCTGGCTGCCCTGCGTACCTCGTCCTTCTGTCTGATGAAGTTCTCCACCAGATCATCTTCAACCATGAAATTCTCGCCACCCGCGTACTCACAGGTGTCACGTCCTATCTCCCGTACAAAATTCGTGTTATATGCCAGCGCAAGATTCTCAACCAGTGTGGATTTTCCTGTGGATTCACCGCCGACAACCAGAATCTTTCTGACGTAGTGATCCCTGCACACCTCTGGAATATACTCCCAATGCGCCGTCGCCCACTCACGGATCTCTGTCGAGGATACCGGAACCTCCGCCCTGTCAAAGTACACGACCTCACTCTCCGGACAGTACAGGCTCTCAAACCTGCCGGTTCCAAGATAATCCGAACCACAGAACACTGCATCTATAGGCTTTCCTATCGTGTCCTTGATATCCTGTGCTCCCTTTTCCCAATAATAATCCGTATTATATTCTTCTTTTGAGACCGCCTTATCCTCTATCATGATTATCTTCACATTTGGCAGATGTCTTGTACTGTTAAGTATCCAGCGATATCTCAGTTCCTTTGAGGCAGACTCTCTGCCCTCACACCAGCTTATCATCACATACAGTTCCTCACACATCGCCGCAGCACGTATGATGTCGTGGATGTGTCCTATGTGAAGCGGATCAAACGACCCCCCATACATTCCTACCTTATATCTATACATAACTTGTCAGCCTCCCTTACTCTGTTGCCGTGCCGTCTTCGAAAACGTGTACTTCGTCCAGGCGATTTCTTCTGACCTCACGTTCCCATCTGACACACATAATAACGGCATTTCCAAGGTACACTATCCACATGAGCAGCGTTGCTATGTTGTCATTGCCACTCACAAAGTTTTGTGCCCACATATATATTGTAAACACATCTACCGCAATCCATATCCACCACTGCTCCGCGAACATTCTTACAGATACAACCATCGCCACAACCGATGAAACCGTTGTAAACGCATCCACAAATGGCATGGCATCCCCGAGTCTCTTTAACAGCAGCCCATACAGAAATGTGCCAAGTGCCACCGCCAGCACCATGAATATCCTTCCCACCGCCTTCATGTGTTTCTTTCTGACCTCATGCGTCTCATCATTCATATGCCTTGACCACACATAGAATCCAACAAACTGCATAGGCACATAATATAGCGCATTGAGCATCGTCTCTCCGTACAGTGCAGCCTTATACGATATAACCGCGTAAAGCACAGTATTCACAAGACCGAATATGTACGCTGACAACTTTCCTTTTCCCGTGCACACTACACAGACCACGCCTGTGGTGGACGATATGATCCCCATAACCGTATCATCCCAATATATGGACAGCCCCACGATGACTGCACATGCGATAAGCAGCCAGGTGACCTCCAGCTTCTTCCAGCCCTCTATCTCATTTTTTATAAATTTCTTAAATGTCATCTATTCATTCCTCCCTTTTAAACATCAATCCACTACACTATAGTCTCTACTTCCTTGCATCATTCCTTCGTGTGAACAGTTTGGCAGGTCTGTATCTCTCACCGGACTGATATGCATCAGTCTCCTCAACATATTCCACAATCTTTCTTCTGAAGTTAGGTGTGGTAAGTTCCATGTCCCATATCTGTTCATATACATTCTGAAGCTCAGTGAGTGTAAATCTATCCGGCAGCAGGTCAAATGCCAGCTTCATATCTCTCCTGACATCCTCCCGCAGTCCTAGCACCGCCTCTGTTATGATTCTTGCGTGGTCAAATGCCAGTCCTTCACATTCCTCTATGTCGTAGCTGTCCGAGCTTCGTCCGCATGAGCTCATATCTGTTTTTCGCAGCACTGCCGTAAGTTTTATATCAGAGTCTGCATTCTTGAGAACCAGCCTGTATCTTTTCCCGTTTTGGACTTTATATGAAGCTTCAACTTCATTTTTCGCAATTTCTTCGCCTGTGCCTGACACCTCTGTCAGTTCAACCGTAAACCATCTTGCATCCTGTGCATCATCTCCTGCCTTAAGGCTACAGGCTCTAGCGTTCATAAGTGCCATATAAGTTGATGATATGACCCAGCCTCTCGGATCTCTGCCCGGCTCGCCATACACTCCGACAAGCTTTACATATGCATCGTCTATACCTGTCTCTTCGCAAAGCTCTCTTCTGGCTGAATCTATGACATCCTCGCCTTTTCTACAGAACCCACCGGGCATAGCCCAGCTTCCTTTATATGGGAATCCACCTCTTCTTATCAGGAGTATCTTGAGCTTCTTCTCCTGAAGTCTTCTTGCATCCTCGCACTCGTCATCCTTCATAACTGAAAATACAACCACATCCGCGGCAACAGATGGCCTGTCATATTTCGTCAGATCATATCCGGCGAGGAATTTCTTCTCTTCGTCACTCATCTCATATTTCTTCATAAGTCTGCTTCATCCTCCTATATATTTCCGCCTCTATCTGCATCTAGCCGGTTCTATCTGCAAAAAACCGGCAGCCTCATGCCAGCCGCTGTATCTTATCTGATTATATCCACCTGACACATCGACATGGTGGCAAGCGCAGCCTCATGACTCTCCGGTGTCACCCCGGCACAGCACTTCGCATCCACCTTGACATTTATCTCCGGGTACAGAGCCTTGATGATCAGAGCATTCGACACGACACATATATCCGTACAGAGACCTACCATCTCAACATCCTGAAGGTCGAAGTCCCCCCATCCTGTATATCCAAAGCTGGTCTTGTTGATGTATATAGCTCCCGGGACTTCAAGACCAGCTGCGATCTCCCAGCCCTCAGTTTCCTCTATACAATGCGGAACCGGGAGATGACGACCCTCGTTTGTCTCCATGTAGTCCTCATAATGCGTATCCCTTGTGAATATGATCTCATCCCCGCGGTCAGCATACTCTCTTATCTTTGCTTTCACATTTTCCACGATGGCTGCTGCCTCCTTTGTGCCTAGTGCCCCATCAATGAAATCATTCTGCATATCAACTACTATAAGTGTCTTTTTCGTGTTATTACCCATAATTCTTCTCCTCCTTCTTTCATAAAGAAATCCACACGCGCCTCCAGTTATTATTATTTTGATAATATCTCCAAGTTGTTTATATGTTATTATCATTTTGATAATATGTCAACCCATTATTTGAAACTCAATAGAAAAAGTGGCATAGCTGATATTCCACGTTCCAAACGAAACCCGCATGTCAGCTATGCCGCACCTTTATATTTCTATCATATTTTTTTATATACAACACACTATCAGTTCACGCTCTGCTTCAATTTCCTGAGCAGTACAAATGCAAAGAACAACACTGATATAACCGCAAATACCGCACCCACTAATCCTATATACGATATCGCACCTTTGTCACACACTATTCCGCCGATCCAGCTTCCCCCACCTATACCAAGGTTGAAAAGTCCTGAATATATGGCTGTCGCCACGGCAGAGCCCTTCTCATCCACACTTCTGATGACCTCAGACTGAGTAGTTACGTTAAACGCCATGGCCGTGATTCCCCAGAATGCACATAGAATGACCATAGTTGCCAGGCTCTTTGATGCTGGAAGCAAAAGCAGCAGCCATACAAGAAGCGTAGCCATAACTGTACCTATAAATGCAAATCTATGTCTGTCATACAGCTTTGAAAACAGATAACTTCCAAGAAGTCCCGTGGCACCAAATATCAGGAGCACTATGGTTATGACATTGTTCTGCAGCTTTGCGACTTGCTGCATGAACGGTTCTATATAACTGTAAACTGTGTAATATCCAAGCACAAAAAGTATGGTCTGGACATACAGACAGATGAGCACCGGATTCTTCAGGAGTGCCGGGAGATCCCTTACATGGAACTGCTCTCCGCTCGCTATCTTCGGGAAAACAAACGCCATATATACGAGCACTGCAAATGCTATGATTCCAACGATGAGGAATGTAACTCTCCATCCCATATACTGTCCAACAAGTCTTCCAAGCGGAAGCCCGGCTATAGTAGCTATGGATGTTCCAGTCACGACCATGCTCAGTGCAAATGATCTGTGTTCTTCATTTACAAGTCTTATGGCAACCGGTGAAGCTATCGACCAGAATATCGCATGGGTACACGCAACGCCTATACGCGATGCCATGAGCACTCCGTATGTCGGCGCGATCACGGACATGATCTGGCATATTCCAAACAGTGCGATCGTTCCCATGAACAGTTTCCTGAAATCTATCTTCGACACAAGAAGTATGAGCGGCAGGGACAACAGCATGACTATCCACGAATACACTGTGATAAGCATTCCCGCCTTCGACTCCGATATGCTGAACGACTTTGCAATGTCTGTCAGCAAGCCAATTGGCATAAATTCCGATGTGTTGAATATGAACGCCGAGACGGTCATTCCCACAAGCGGAAGCATTTCTTTTCTCGTCAATCTACTCTTCATATTTATTCCTCTTCCTAATAATATGTGGTATATATGATTATTTTTTTGTTCACCAGCCACATATTATAGGAAATGGAATTATGAGTCAATGCACTTTTGAATGGTTATACTGTCCAAATGTTAGATTGTACAAAAAAGAAGGCCGGAAACTCTCCGGCCTTCAGGGTTAAGGGAAAATTTTATGTGAAAAATTGTAGTACACTTACTTTACTGTGAGTCTCTCAAATGTCTCGCTCTCTTCAGGAATCGATCTGAGTCCTCCGCGCTTCTCGACACACAGGCTCGCAACCGCATTTCCGTATCTTGCACACTCTGCAAGCTCATCTATACTGAACTCCTCCAGTCTCTTATCCGCTCTGACAAGCTGTGATACAAATGCTCCCCAGAATGAATCTCCAGCCCCCGTCGTATCTACCACATGGCTGACGAATCCGGGAACCTTCCGGCTTCCATCCCTGCTGCATATCAGCACACCCTCACTTCCCAGGGTAACCGCAACAAGTCTTACGCCGCTTCCCAGAAGATACTCTGCTGCCTCTTCCGGATCGGAAAATGGTGTGAGTAGCGCTGTTTCCTCGTCCGAAAGCTTCATTATATCTACAAATGGAAGAATACTCTTCATCCTCTCCATCGCATTTTCTCTGCTGTCCCACAGCGGTGCTCTGTAGTTCGGATCATACGATATCACCGCGCCGTATTTCTTTGCCTCCTTCACCGCCTGAAACGTGGTGGTTCTGGCCGGTTCATCCGTGAGAGACAGCGAACCTATATGGAACACCTTTGTGTCTCTTAGCAGGTCGGCATCCACTTCCTTGTAACAGAGCATTGTGTCCGCTCCCGGCTTTCTGGCAAATGAGAATTCACGCTCTCCGTTCTCATCCAGAGTGACAAATGCCAAAGTGGTAAATACCGTATTGTCAACCACTATACCTCTGGTATCTATCCCTGCCTGCTTTGCCGTCTCAACAAGGAAATTGCCATGCATGTCATCCCCGACCTTTCCTATAAACGCGGTCTTAAGTCCGGCCTTGCTGACTGCCGTGAGCATGTTCACCGGAGCTCCTCCGGGATTCTGCTCGAAGAGCTTCATCCCGGAATCAGTGCTTCCGGCAGGGGTAAAGTCTATCAGGAACTCACCAAGAGCCACAACATCATATTTCTTTTCCATGTTGGATCCTCCTTGTGAATTTTACTTTCCTGTGATCTCTATGTCATAGAATTCTACTCTTGCATCCTGTGCCAGAAGTCCCGTCTCAAACTCAGGCTTTGCATATATCCTGTATGTAAACGCTACCTGTTCTCCGACAAATACCTCCACCATATCATGGTCAACGATGATCTTCACATCTATCTCGCTGCCCTCTGTTATGTCAAATGTCTTCTCGCACACTCTGACTCCATCAGGGCCCGGCTCCGTTGCAGGAGGCACAGCCTGACAGGACTGAACCCAGAACGGGTCAACTCCCATAGGAAGATTTACCAGTGACACTCTCTGCATGGCCACATCGAACTCAAGGAGAAGGCATCCGCTTGCTTCCTTGTCTGACTTGAGCAGTATACCGAAATGGTCATACACCTCTCTAGGCATGATCTTGCACTTCAGCATGTAGCTCTCCTCGTTGTGTCCAAGGAATCCGTATGTACATGTGCTTACTGAATCCATCTCAACCAGTCTGTCTCCGTGAAGCTCTGCATTTCCAAGTACAGGGATGTAATCCCATGCCACAGGCTTCTCAAATACATGCTCATATTCCTTTGGAAGCTTTACGTCAAGTCCTCCATCCGCTGTGGCAACTACCTCATGCGGCACGCAGAAGGTTCCGCCCCAGTACCATTCACCTCTGTCGCTTCTGTCTGCTCTGTCGTGAGCCCAACCGAAGTAGAAGCGTCTGCCGTCATCATCCTGCATGGACTTGGCTGCGTAGAATCTTCTTCCGCCTATGCCATCCTTCTTTGGCTTTCTCCATGGGCCAAATGGTGACTTTGCAACTCTGTATATTGTATTTACATATTCTGAGAATCTTGAGTATGAGAGATACCAATTGTCTCCCATCTTGTACATCTCAGGGCACTCAGGACAGTTGGTGTGTCCCGGTGAATATATCGGTCCGTAATATTCCCAGTTGACCAGATCCTTTGATCTGTAGAGAACTATACATCCTCTTCTGGTTATCGGCATATCCAACCTTCTCGCTGATATGAGGATCCAGTAACATTTGTCCTCCTCATTGTAGAATACATATGGATCTCTCCAGTCAAGCTTCTCGTAAAGCTCTATCATAGGTGTGATGACCGGATTGGCTGCATCCTTCACCCACGTGATTCCATCGTCGCTTGTAGCGTGGCATATGGTCTGCTGATACTCTGCGGTGAGGCAGTAGCCTGTATAGAATGCATGGTATTTGCCCTCGCCGTATATGACTGATCCAGTCCATACTCCTGATGCATCCGGCTCGTCGCCCTCGCCCGGATAGAGCGCTGTAGGAAGCTCCTCCCAGTGCACCAGATCATCTGATACACTGTGGCTCCATGTTGTTCTGAGTCTTGCCGGGTACACTGTTGTTCCCGGAGGGGAAGTCAGTGAGAATATATGATATTTGCCCTCGTGGTAGAAAGGTATTGCATCTCCCGTGGAATCCGCGAAGGACATCTTTCTAAAAATCTCCATATTATCAATCCTCTCTTTCTACTAGTTTGCTGCCAGTTTCTTCTTCTTGAGAAGCTCAAGCTTGCCCTTCTGTCCATCAAGGAGTACCGCACATGCGATGATAAGACCCTTGATGATGAGCTGCCAGTATGATGACACTCCGATAAGGTTAAGACCATTTGAGATGATTCCGATGACCATGGCACCAAATACGGTTCCACTGATCCTTCCTTTACCTCCTGTCATGGATGTTCCGCCAAGTACGCAGGCTGCGATGGCATCAAGTTCGTATCCGCTTCCTACTGAAGGCTGGCCTGAGTACATTCTTGAACAAAGTACAAGTCCTGCAAATGCTGAGAGAAGTCCAGATATTGTAAATACTACGATCTCTATCTTCTTGATAGGTACACCTGAGAGTCTTGCAGCCTCACGGTTACCACCTATCGCATATACATATGTTCCAAACTTTGTCTTGCTGAGGATGAAGCTGAACAGTATGATGAGCACTACCATGTACACTACAGGGAGTGGGATCACATTGAACAGGTATCCTGTTCCGATCTCGATGAAGATCTTGTTGGTGATACGTGTTGACTGTCCACCTGTGTAGACATAAGCTATACCACTTGCTATGTTCATCATGGCCATTGTGATGATGAATGCAGGCACCTTGAAGTTAGCAACTATAAAACCACTTATAAAGCCCGCTGCTGTACCAACCAGAAGTCCTGCTACTATGGCAACGCCGAGAGGGAGTCCCTGGTTAACTATGAATCCTACGGTCAGGGTTCCCGACATGGCTACTATCGATCCAACTGACAAGTCGATGTGTCCAAGTATAATTATCAGTGTCATTCCAAGTGCTATGTATGTGTTGATCGATATCTGTCTAAGCACTGATATGATGTTGTTGGTCGTGAGGAACTTGTCCGTGGCAAGTGCTACCGCCACACACATGATTATCAGAACCACTATGATTCCTATGTTGCCCTTGACTATGGATGTCAGGGGATTGTTCTTTAATATAGAAGTTGCTTTTGAATTCTTCTTTGTCTCGCCCATATTATTCGATACCTCCTGCAGCGTATTTCATTATCTCTTCCTGTGAGAGCTCGTCCTTTGACAGCTTCTTCACGAGTCTTCCGGCTCTGACCACACATACGTTGTCGCACATGTTGATGATCTCAGGAAGCTCACTGGATACCATGATTATCGCTATGCCTTCCTTTGCCAGTTCATTGATTACTGTGTATATCTCAAATTTTGCATTTACATCCACGCCTCTGGTCGGCTCATCCAGAATAAGTACATCCGGCTTGGTTGCAAGCCATTTGCCCAGAACCACCTTCTGCTGGTTTCCGCCTGACAGGCTGCCCGCCTCAATCTCAGGCGATGCCGCCTTTATCCTCAGTCTCTGTGAATAATGGTCAATTACCTCGCCTCGTTTTCTCTCACTTATAGCGATTCCATTCATATAGAATCTGAGGGATGAAAGTGTGAGGTTAAATGCCACGCTGTTGCCAAGTACAAGGCCCTGTTTCTTTCTGTCCTCCGGAACCAGTGCTATGCCTGCCTTGATAGCCTGCATTGGATTCTTGAAGTGAACCGGCTTTCCTCCGAGTATCACCTCTCCCGATGTGAGCCGTGTTGCGCCAAATATCGCCTCCATGATCTCACTTCGTCCGGCACCTACCAGACCTGAGAATCCCAGGATCTCGCCCTTATGTACTGAAAAACTTATATCTTCAAAGACACCTGTCTGAGAAAGATTCCTTACCTCCAGAGCAGTCTCCGCTTTGTCCATGTCACAGTAATCTCTGGCATAGAAGCTCTCCAGATCTCTTCCTACCATCATCGCAACCAGCTCATTCGGGCTTGTCTCTGATGTCTTTTTTGTTCCTACGTATGCACCATCCCTGATGACGGTAACTCTGTCAGATATTCTGAAGAGCTCCTCCATTCTGTGGGAGATGTAGATTATACTTACCTTTTTCTTTCTGAGATTTTCAATGATCTCAAATAACTGCTCAACCTCCTCATTTGAAAGTGATGAGGTTGGCTCATCCATAACTATTATCTTGCCGTTGAATGAGACCGCTTTAACGATCTCCACCATCTGCTGCTGTGCGATGGTCAAATTTTCTACTATCGTGTCTGCCTTTATATTCACACCGAGGGATGATATCATCTCCTCTGCTCTTCTGTTCATCTCTGCAAAGTCCAATGTTCCAAGCTTTGTCCTTATCTCTCTGCCGAGAAACAGGTTCTGTGCCACCGAAAGATATGGAACAAGTACGATTTCCTGATGTATTATTCCTATACCATTCTCTCTGGCAGCCGGAACTCCGTTGATCTTGACCTCCTTGCCATTTACCTTGATGATTCCGCTGTCGGGCTGGTAAATTCCGCCGAGGACCTTGATCAGTGTGGACTTTCCTGCACCATTCTCACCGAGCAGTGCGTGTACCTCTCCCAGCTCAAGGGAAAAGTCGATGCCGCTTAAAGCATATATTCCAGAGAAGCTTTTCTTTATCCCTATCATTTCCAGAACTGTCTGTCCCATATTAAACCTCCAAGTTTCTAAAATAGATCTTTTGTTATCCTGCTTTTTCGGGATCACGGCCGGAGATCTCAGATCCCCGGTCTATCCCGTGTTATATGCATCTACATTGTGTCATATCTGCCAAGTCCGGGTTCAGCTCCTCACTATTATTTTCGGAGCCGGTCCGGCTTTACTGCCAGTCGTTAACTGTCTTCTCTGCCTCATCCTTGAGTACAAGGTGTGAATCAAGATATACCTTCTTCTCGTCAATGGTCGTATCTCCGCCTACATACTTCTGTGCTGCGTTGAATGCATACTCTGCAATCTGTACAGGAACCTGACATGCAACTGCTGTGAACTCACCGTCAATGAGTGCCTGCTTGCCATCTGGTGAAGCATCGATACTGTACACGCCGATCTTGCCAGTCTTATTTGCTGCCTTAACTGCTGCTGCAGCACCGAGTGCTGATGGATCATTGATGCAGAAGAATGCCTGAAGATCTGTGTTTGCTGTGATGATATCCTCTGCAAGACTCATTGATGCATCAAGTGCAGCCTCGCCATCCTGCTGTGCCACAATATTGAACTTGTCCTTGTTGTCACCGAGACCATCGAGGAAACCATTTACACGGTCTACACAGCTCTCATTTGATGGGAAGTCAAGGATCGCAATGTCTGCTCCATCCGGATAATCCTTAACCATCTGCTCACCTACAAGCTGTCCTGCCATGTATGCATTTGTTCCAACGAACTGTGTTACAAAGTTCTCTATGTCATCCTCGATAACTGCTGTATCTACATTGAAGATTGGGATTCCTGCATCTTTGATCTCTGCAAGACCAGATGTGATACCTGCTGAATCAACTGGGATGATGAACACTGCGTCGTATCCACTGTTTGCCACGTCTGATAACTGGCTGAGCTGTGTGTTCAGATCGTAGTCAGGATCAAGACATGTATATGATATTCCGTTCGCATCACAGAGTTCCTTGAGCTTTGCATCTATTGAACTCTGGAATGTGTTGTTAAGTGTGTTTGTACAGAATGCAAATGACAGGTCGGATGACTTCGTGCTCTCCTGCTTTGTACCTGATTCAGATGAACCGCCGTCCGATGCGCCTCCTGCTCCTGATCCACAACCTGCCAGTAAACTGAGTGACATGCACAGGCATGCTCCAACTGCTAATAACTTCTTAATCTTTCTCATAATTTTTACCTCCAATATCATGTATTTCGTTTTTGCTAACTCGTTGTCGAAAAACTGTTTACAACCGGTTTAATTTACGTAAATTTTAAACTGTTTTTCGTCCTTTGCATGTTTTGATGATATAACCTTTGTCGGTTATTGTCAATATCAAGTGTTTTATTTATTGCTTATTCGTCATTATGTACAAATAACACTCGATTGCATTATAGGGTTCGCAGGTCTTTTATTATTTTTTACGTAAATATTTTACGATATGTCATACTTATGGGATTTGTAGTGTATGATTGACACCCGTTACTTGTCACCTTGTATCTTGTAATCTTGTCCTTTGTCTCCGGTACCACTTCCCCGGGAATTTTCTCTTTTGGGTGTGGTTACAGCAACTTGGACACAAAATTGTATCCTTGGGAACTTCTCAGGCGAAAAAGATACAATCTTCCAAGGTCTTGTGTGTAAACGCAAAAAATCCGCCAGAAAGATACAATTTTCTCTCTGACGGATGTCATATCACCCAAGTCTGTCCGGCATGGACTCATGGAAGATTTCCTTCCATGCAAGCCTGAGCTGTTTTGGCTCGACCTGATACGGCTGAACTCCCACATACTTTGGAAGCTGTTCTTCACTTACCAGGGACTTGGCAACAACTGCCGCAGCCGCTCTTCCCTGCTCGTATGGTCTCTGCGTGCTGAGTCCCTTGACTATTCCTTCTTCCATGCACCGGGCTATACCATGGTCAAGATCAGTTGTGAACACCGCCACATCCTCCCTGCCAAGCTCCTTGAGCGCCTTTATAGCCAGAAGCGCTGGGCGATCCCAGCTCACATACATTGCCTCAATTTCAGGATTGGCAGTTATCACATCCTTGGCTACCTGATATGCATTGGATATTTCTCCAAAGCTCCTGATCGTCACTATGTCAATATCCGGGTAACTGTCCTTGATTATTCTCTCAGCAGCATTATCCCTGACTCTTGTTCCATAGAATGCCGCGCCATGAATAATAAAACCTGCCTTTTTTTTCTTATTTTCCTTACAATATTCTCCCAACATTCTTCCCGTGTTCGTTCCATTCTCCGACTCATTTACTGATACACAGGACACATAGCTGTTCTTGGACATACCATCTGGAACATTGCTTATGAACACCAGCTTTGACACTTTTGAAAGCTCCTGAAACTTTTCTCTGGTACGGCTGTCATCCGCTGGAATAGCTATAACTGCATCCGGTTTCTGAAGTCTTATGCCATCAAGCTGTGCATTCTGCAGTTCCGAGTCAAAGTGCGCATCCATAACCGACACCACATCTATTCCAAACTGCTCAAGTTCCTCCCGAATTCCCTTCTCATGCAATTCTGCCCAAGACGTTCCGGTATAGTGGAAAGAGATCGCAACCCTGTAATGTCCTGCCTTTAGTCTGTGTTTCTCTTCTTTTGTCAGTACAACCGAATCCGGCGCTGCCGCTTTATCTCCAAATGGTCCATTGTCAAGCATCTTTGTGGATTTTCTGACTACAAGCTCTACATCTGCATAACAGTCATGCGATATGGCAACTCCCGTATTGATCTTCTCAAACAACATCCCAACAGCCTTGGCACTTAGTCCCTTCACATCTCTTCTCAGTATTGTAAGAGGTGGATAAGTAAGTTCAGACCAGCTCTCATCACCAAATCCAACCACAGATATCTCTCCCGGACAGTCGATTCCCATATCTCTCAGTGTCTTCATAAGATAAAGAGTTATTCTGTTGCCCCCCGCAAGTACAGCGGTCGGCCTGTATCTGCGCAGGGCTTTCTGAATAGCCAGCATGCAGTCATCCTCTCCTTTTTCCAACGTCACATCAACAATGTTTGCATCATTTGTATTTATATTGTATTTCTCCAGAGCATTCAGGAAACCTTTTGTTCTCTCATCCCTGGTGGTACTGTCCGTACTCTCTCTGAAAAACAAAACATTTTTGTGTCCACTCGCAAGCAGATAATCTGCGCCCTTAAATATAGCCTCTCGGTCGCGAAACTCAACCGAGTCTATCCCTGATCCAAGTATATTTCTCTCCACGCAGACAAATGGAACACCCGACTGTATGAGTTTTGTGTAGTTAGATGCCACATCACTCACCGGCGCATGTATGATCCCTGCAACCTTCTTATTCACCAGAAGTCCGGCAAGCACCTGCGCCTCCTCCTTGAGATCATTGTCTGTTATCGCCACAAGGAACTGATATCCCTGCACACTGACAAGCTGCTTCACATAAGCTACCATATCTCTGTATATAGTACTTTCAATGTTTGGAATGACTGCAACTATCGTGGACTCCCGTCCAACCAGCAGTTTTCTCTCCTTATCAGCTATCTTATTCTGGTATCCTGTCTCTACAATGATCTTCTCTATCTTATCCACAAGCTCAGGTCTTACATACCTCGTCCTATTTATAACATGTGATACCGTGGCTATTGACACCCCAGCCATCTCCGCTATTTCTTTTATTGTAACCTTGCTTTTACTCATACAGCATCCTTTCTCCCTTGTAAGCCACATACATCAGTTCTGCCAATTGATATTCTCCCCCTGGATAAGAGGGTATCTGGCAAGCTCTGCGCCGTCCAGATCCTCCCTGTTCATATCAACAGCATTTATCTGATGTCCCTCATAGGTATTGTAGTAATATATACCCTTGTCTGCATTGCAGCATGAGGTGTATATCGTGATCTCGTATTTGTCAGGTGCGACCTCACAGCAGCCCCTCTGCTGATCCACAGAGCCAAGTATGTGAAAGAACTGGCTTACACTCTCAGCCTCAGAATCCGCAGGCAGACTGTTCTGCTTCACAAATGCCACCCTGGCAAATCTTGACGTGGACGACAGATCCCCAGGAAGTCCTATGGCCCCCATGCCGCGGCTGTAAGCGCTCAATCCAACTTCTGGTGCAAATGTGTTCACTGGCTGCTTCGGTGACAGTCCCATATACTGGTTGAGCAGGAACATCTGCTGAGGAAATGGCGGGTTGTTCGTGAGGACTCCAACCGGATTCTCGTACACATGAAGTCCGTCAGCCATGCACTCCACTGTTATGGCACCATTTCTGTCCGCAATGATCCAGTGGAGCTGCGCTGTAGGAAGCTGCTCGGAAAACGGTGTTCCTGTCAGGTTCATCCTGTCCAAAGCTACTCTTGCCTCTCCCACGCTGGCACAGCTTCCGAGTATCCACGGAATGAACTCGTATTGGGCAACATTGTCCTTGTCACCACTCTCATTCACTTCCTGATACACTGCATTCCCAACGAAATTCAAGCCTGCCATTCCAAGCCCCTTCTCATTTATAGCATCATAGTAGAGAGGATAGTCACCTGCCACATGGGCCATTCCTATCATGGCATAATGGCTGTCCTTCCTGCCCATATATCTGAATTCAAACGGGTAATTTCTCGGAGTCACGGTGATCTCATCGCCGTATGAGAATTCATAATCAAGTGTTCTTCCAAAATAGAAATCCTTTGTCTTATATGTCGCTGCTGTACACATATTTTGCCTCCTTACAAATCTCTGCAGATAATTTATATCATCATCTCGAAGCCATAACAGCTCTTTTCAAATCCATAGTGTTCGTAGAAGCCATGTGCCCCTGTCCTTGGAAGTCCGGAATCAAGGGTGATGGCCTTGCATCCCCTCTGCTTTGCAAGCTCCTTTGCATGATCCAGAAGTGCCACACCATATCCCTTGCCACGGTCCTCCTCTCTTGTTATGAGACTTGACACATAGCATGTGAGCCCCGACATCCAGAATGTATTGAAATAGTCTCCATGGCACATACCTCTGCAAATGCCTTCATCCCATAATAAAAACGCAAAGCTGCATTCGTCATTTATGACGTCCATATATACTTTGCGTATTTCTTCCCTGTCATATGTATTATATGTCCATAATTTTTCTATAAAATCAAATACAATATCAAAATCCTCTGCTGTCGCTTTTCTGATCTCCATAATTATATTCTCCTTTCCCACTGAGTTTCAGTCCACGTAAACTGACTTTGCACCATCAACTAAATTACAACCAATGCTTACATTATAAAATATCAAAGTGATTATTAACAGACCGCCACTCATAAATTTATTATAAAATATCCCGGTAAAAAGTGAGGAGGCAGATACGCACAACGCTGTATCTGCCTCCTCACTTTTATATCTTTGTCTCCACATCCGGGAATTCAAGTACTATCTCAAATCCATTCTGCCACTTTGAATTTGCCGTCACTGTGATGCCTAGGTCATGCGCCATCTCACTGACAAGATACAGTCCCATGCCCGTTGCATGCTTCCTGTTCTCACCCGAATCACCCGTGACACCCTTCTCGAATATGTATGGCATGTCACAGCTCTTTACACCTATGCCATTGTCACTCACGGACAGCAGCTTTTTGTCACCCGCCGTCCAGAAGTCAAATGATATCTCCGGCTGCTCATTTGTGTATTTCATGGAATTGCTCACAAGCTGACCGAGTATAAACTGCAATCCCCTGCGGTCACTGTACACCTCTCCATTCTCAAGACACTTTCTGACCCGTATGCCCTTCTCCTCAAGCAGGGATCTGTAGTCAGCTATCACCTCATCCACGCATTCTTCCACATCTATGCTCTCCATGAGATAATCCTTGGAATCGCTTTTCAGTCTGGCGTAGTAGAGCATCTGGTCCACATAGTTCTGCATCTGGCTGGTCACATTGTCCATCTTCATCACAACATTATGAGGCAGCTCATCTCTCCTGTTGTCCACCACAAATGTCAGCAGAGAGATGGGGGTCTTGATCTCATGTGCCCAGTTCTCCACATACTCCTGATAATCCCTGAGCTGTCTGCCACTCTGCATCACTGAATCTCTCAGATCGTGAAGCTCCTCCGACAGCACGCTCACATATTCCTGTTCAGAAGCCCCGCACAGGCTCCTCATTTCTATCTCGCTCTGTTCATCCGGGTCAGTGACAAATCTCCTGAACGCCTCAATCTTCTTCCTGTCCTTTATACACAGCACCGAGCACACCGCCGCGAACAGTATCACAGTGAACATGCCAACCAGCACCCTTATTCTGACAAATGCCTCTGGTGCCACAAGCCACATGAAGAAGCAGAACGCCACGTCCGTCAGAAGCAGCAGACCAAGCCAGACAATATTCTGTTTTATAACAAGTCCAAATCTTTTCATATTTTCTCCACTCTGACAAGTGGGTCAGGCACCTCCGTCCCCAGGGAATATTTTGTATCCAACGCCTCTTACAGCTATGATCTTTGCCTTCATATCCAGTCCCGCCATTTTCTTTTTGAGTCTTGTAAGATTCACCTGCAGGGCATTTTCATCTATATACTCCGATGTGCCCCACACTGCCTCACAAAGTTTCTCCTTAGACACGACATCTCCTCCGCTTGTCATAAGTGTCTCAAATATACGTCCCTGATTCTGTGGAAGCACCGCAGATCTCCCATCTATATACAGAGTGTATGTCTGAGTGTCCAGAAGAAACCCTTCTCCTTCGATCAGGTTCTGTCTGCCCTCGTACCTCTTGAGCACATTTGCCACCCGGGCCAGAAGCCGCTCACGGCGGCATGGCTTCGTGAGGAATTCATCAGCGCCCAGCTCCAGCGCATGGAGCTCGTCCTTTAGCTGGTCCCTCGATGTGAGAACCAGCACCGGGACAGAGCTCCGCCTCTTGATCTCCCGGCATATGTCAAAGCCGCTCCTGCCAGGAAGATTGATATCCAGCAGAAGAATATCCGGAGCCATGTCCAGTATCTGTTCTATTATGTTGTCAAATCCATCTGGCTTAACTGCCCTGTATCCTGCCTTTGTCAGCATATCCAGAAGTTCATCGCACATGAGGACATCGTCCTCAACCACCATCACACACTTCACCGTTTACTCAACCCTTTCCGGTGTCATCATCGCCATGAGATATCTGTTGCTTGAGCGTTTCACCGCTGTCATATAGATATATTCTACCACACACAACAGGATTATCATAACCGCAGCTATGATAAGTATCTGTTTCACACTGCCTCGCATGGATTCTGACAGGATTCCCGTGAGCAGAGCACGCACACCGAATATACTGCTGACCGCCGCCACGGCAACCGGGATTCCGAAATACCAGCCCACCTGTCTGTTTGCTGAGCTACAGAGCATTTCGTATGTCGCGCCAAGCTTCACAAGGGTTCTGTACCTTCTGCCGGACTTTCTCTGTCCCATCAGGAACTGAACACCGATTATGGTATTTGCGATTATGAGGAACACCACCGCCAAATAAAGCGTTATATATCCTGCAGCCACCGTGTAGAACATATTTCTTCCTATGTTCTGCAGATAACTCTCGCAATCAGCGTTTATACTCTCAAAATCTATGCCGTCAAGTTTCTCATTTTCGTCCATTATGGCTTTCATGAGGCCCTTATCGTCCACGATATCCTTTTTGAGAACGGCATTTACATATAACTCGTAATTGTCATTTGTCAGTCTGGCAAATGTATCATCGTCCACGATAAGTCCGAACGACAGGGTTATCGATGAATCTGTCACAATCTTCGTGGTCTGGACCTCTCCGGTCAGATGATACTCATCTCCTCTTACATCCACCTCCGGACGCTCTGCCAATACCTCATTCAGTAAACCTCCGCGGTAATCAGTAAAGAAATCCGTATAGAGTGCCAGTTCGTTCTCTCTGAGCTCCAAAGGCTCCTTTCCCGCAGTCTCAAGCACCTTGTTGTACGCACTCTCCTGGATCAGGTAAGGGTATGTCATGTATGACATGTTATTTATAAGCACGTCCCTATCCTCTGAAACCTTGAGTTTTTCAAGTGCGGATATGACATTCCCCACGTTCACAGCATCATCATGGGACTCATTTTCACCCATCTTTATATAACCAAGCTTCATATCGAATACGTCCGAGAAATCCTCCAACACGCCGGTTTCCTCCAGTTTCGCGCGGATATTCCTGCTGTCCGTCTCAGCGTCACCCCCATATGAGGCAAATGTATAATCGAGCACATGATCCATATTCTGTCTGGATATACATATGCCAACGCCCGCACCGCAGCAGCACAGAGCGCCGAGTATGAGTATCGAGCTTATTGCAAGCGTTCCAGATTTTGTTGCTACATTTTCGTGTATCTGCCTGAAACCGAACACAGCAAGTGGTTTTGAGCCATTTGCACGTCTGGCCAGTGCATCAACAAAGAGCCTGAGACCGAAAAACAGCAGGAACATGCCAACAAATCCCAGTGTTATGGTGACCGCCATATATTTTACGCTGATCCACGAATAGCCACCTATTCCCTGACAGTATGCAATGACCAGCGCAACAAGACCGAGGACTGCACTCACACCATACACAGGAGCCGGAAGCTGTTTCTTCTCTGTCTCCGGTGTATCTACAAGGAGATCGCCTATCTGCTTTCTTGCAAGCTTACCGCTCAGTATGAGAAATGCTGCAAGCTTTATCGCTACAAATCCAACAGTTGTCAGTATGACTGCCTGCAGTGAAAATGATACGTGATGACCTATAACGCCAAGACCTACCAGTCTGGCTGTGAGAAGGCTGACCACCTCAGACATCAGGATCGCTATAGGAAGTCCGATGAGCAGAGCCACTACGCTGCTGCCCAGATCCTCCGCAATCAGCAGGGCAAAAAGCTTTGATCTCCTCATCCCCATCATTATATACATTCCAAGTTCGTGCCTCCGTCGTTCGAGCTGGTATTTGCTTGCATAGTATATAAGAAAGAACAACATGACCAGTGAAAATACATAGAACACCGCCGCTATCTGAAGAAGACTGTTCACCGCATCGCTTTCAAGACTTCTCAGGAATATCATCACATCCTGATGGGACAGCGCCAATATGATATAAAATGCCACTATGGACACGACCAGCGAAGCGAAGAACAGACCATTCTCTTTCCTGCTTCTCCGGCTGTTCCTCATTGCGAGTTTAAAGAACATTTGCGCTGCCTCCTCCCATCTGCGCCATCAGCTTGAGTATCCTCTCATAAAACTCCTGCTGTGACTCTCTCTCCATATCTCTTCTGAGCTCATGGAATATCCTGCCATCCTGTATGAAGAGTATCCTCTTGCAGAAGCTGGCCGCATTTGAGTCGTGGGTCACCATAAGTATGGTAGTGTTGTCATCCCTGTTCAGTCCCAACAGTTTCTCCATGAGTGCCTTTGCATTTCTTGAGTCGAGTGCTCCGGTCGGCTCGTCCGCAAGAATGATCCCCGGATTAAGTATGAGTGCTCTGGCGGCCGCAACCCTCTGTCTCTGACCACCAGACATCTGCGATGGGAATTTGTCAAGCACGTTATCTATCTCCAGATATGATGAAAGCTTTTCCAGTCTGTTTCTGCTCTCATCCTCGGATACACCGTGTATTGACAACGGAACCATAATGTTCTCTCTGCCTGTTAGATTGTCCAGAAGTTCAAAATTCTGGAACAGATAACCTATCTCCCTGCCTCTGTACTGCGCAAGCTTCGCACCTTTAAGCGCCTGTATCTCTTTGCCCTGAAGCTCTATGGTTCCGCTGTCAGGCTTTATGACCGTTGCGATACAGTTCAGCAGTGTGGACTTTCCCGATCCACTGCTACCCATGATGCCAAGGAACTCCCCCGGCATGACCTGAAATGATATGCCGTCCAGAGCCTTAGTCTGGTTTGGCTTTTTGCCATAGTATTTCTTCAGTGATTCTATCTTTAATAAACTATCCATATTGTTCACCTTTCTTTATTTTTATTTGGGGACGGAGGTACCTGACCCCTTTTGACCTATTTTTGAAAAAGCAAAAACAGCGCCGTTCTGAAATTATAATATCAGAACAACGCTGTTATTAACACTTACACCTTATGAAAGGTTTTTACTCTGCATCCTCAGTCTTTGGGGCCTCGTGGGCATCCATGTTCTTAGGAAGCACAAGATTCAGAATGATGGCAACTATGAATACAACAGCCACACAGTTCTCAGCAAATACCGTCTGCACGATCTTAGGGAAAAGTTACTGATATGATCGCGTTTCAGTTGAACTCCGGCTTAAATGGCATGATGTGAGGGAGCGCTATGACTGATGTTCCGCTGAGTGCGGAGAAATCCACCATACCCATGCACACTGCTACTATATATCCAACCACAAGTCCGAACAGAACTGAGAGCTGCTTCCAGTATGACTTTGCAAATATATGGACGAGCAGACAGCACGCCAGCGTCACTACTCCAATGGAGTCTTTTTCCTGCATCTGTGGCTCTGTCGTGCAATACATACATGACTTTTTGTCGCATTTTTCTAATTTTTTTAGTATAATATAAACGTTGTGGGCAGCTTCTGATAACACTTGCAGCTCACAGCGTATATCAAATAATATCGGGTGCTTTGTATTTGACAGCACCTAAAATATGGAGGGATAACTATGGCATGGTATGATGAGGCAGTTTTTTATCACATTTATCCACTGGGACTTACGGGAGCCCCTAAACAGAACGACTACGGTGAGCCTGTTCACCGCTTAAACACCCTGCTTCCATGGGTGGATCATATAAAGGAGATTGGCGGTTCAGCACTGTACATCGGACCACTCTTTGAGTCAGTCGGACACGGCTACGAGACTACAGATTACAAGAAGCTCGACTCCCGTCTCGGAACAAATGAGGACCTGACAGCATTTGTGGCTTACTGCCATGAACAGGGAATAAAGGTCATCTTCGACGGAGTGTTCAACCACACAGGCCGTGACTTCTTCGCATTCAAGGACATCCAGGCAAATAGAGAGAATTCACAGTACAAGGACTGGTACTGCAACGTGAATTTCTGGGGCAACAACGAGTACAACGACGGTTTCTCTTACGACAACTGGGGAGGCTACAACCTTCTCGTCAAGCTGAATCAGAAGAATCCTGCTGTCGTTGACTATATATGCGATGTGATCCGTTTCTGGGTGAGTGAGTTCGATGTGGACGGAATCAGACTTGACGCTGCGGACGTCCTTGATTTTGATTTCATGAATGCACTGCGCCGCACAGCAAATGAAGTGAAGCCGGATTTCTGGCTCATGGGTGAGGTCATCCACGGCGACTACAGCCGCTGGGTAAACGGCGAGACTCTTCACAGTGTCACCAACTACACACTTCACAAGGCTCTGTACAGCGGCCACAATGACCACAACTATTTTGAAATCGCGCACACTGTAAGACGTCTCCAGAACATGGGAACATTAAAGCTCTACAACTTCGTAGACAACCATGATGTGGAGCGTATCTATACAAAACTTACCAATAAGGCTCATTTTGCACCTGTACATGTATTGCTCTACACTCTTCCGGGTGTGCCTAGCATATACTACGGTTCGGAATTTGGCATTGAGGGACGCAAGGAATATGGCTCGGACGACAGCTTAAGACCAGCTCTCAATATAGAAGATTACAAGGATTCAGTAAAAACTAATCCTTGTACAGCACTCATCGCCGCACTCGGCAAGGTACGTCAGGCCGTTCCTGCACTGTCATATGGCAGCTACGATGAGCTGATGCTCACCAACAGACAGTTCGCATACGCGAGGGATCTTGACGGAACACGTGTCATCGTGTCAGTGAACAACGACGATGCCCCAGCCGGAATGCACCTTGCAGCAGGGAACTGCACAGCATACATCGGCGCCCTGTCAGGCGAAAAGGTATCTGTACAGGATGGTCATATCAACATAACCCAGCCTGCAAACAGTGGTGAGATCTGGGTGCCTGATGGAACAGACCTGGATGTAAAGCCGGTTAAGGTTGTGACGAAGACTGAGAGCGAAGCTAAGACCAACACAGAAGATAAAGCAGCATCTGAAACATCTACCGATGCAAAAGGCAATCAGGAATCTGAACCAAAGATAGAATCCAAAGACACTGTGGCCGCTACAGAATCTGCAGATGCTAAGAAAAACACAACCGATACTGAGAAGAATACTGCTGCCGACACCCCGGTTGATCCAGAAACCATCACAGTTGACTGGAGCAAGTCTCCGGAATCCATGACAGTTCCTGAACTTCAGGCTGCTATCCTGGCAAAGCTTGCAGGCAACGGACCTGTTGATGCGCAGATGAAGAAGACTGTCACAGACAACATCTGGCATGACTCTCTTGTGAACTGGTTGAAGAGTTTTAGATAAAATTACGTAGAAACAGCCAGGTGCATATTCTCCAAATTGGAGAACATACACCTGGCTATTTTTTCACCTAAAAATCAACAAATTGCAGCCTGCGGCCATCAAACCTGATATAACCATCAAAAAAACTGCTGACCATATCGCCTGACTGCTGAATATACCACTGTTTTCCAGATAAAATTCGTACGGATTTTCTGGGTTGATATAAAGATATACCACATCGCCTTTACTTATATTCAGTCCATATACATACGTCTGCTCATACACTTTATACTGCTTATCCCTGTATGTAAATTCAAATACTCCCGCCTCCGGATATCTTCTGCCGGCTCTCATATCCTGTCTCATATCTGCACGTACATCATGGCATACAGCTTTCACAGTAAATGAACATCTTCGCTCAAGCGCTTTTCTCTTACATATCACAGAGAGCAGTGTTATTGCACTGACCACAAAGAATGCACAGGCAAATATCTCTGCATAAAATGCTCCAACATTGCAATTTTCTCTCCCCAATATCCGTTCCGGGAGCAATACTATCTTATCCGCAAAAGAGCCATCTTTCACAGCACACGCCGCCCATATCAGCGCCGATGCAGCACCGGCAAACACAGATATGAACACTATACCGATGATGCTCCCCCGCTTTCGCTTCTTAATCATCGGAATAAGAGTCTTTAGAATTACGACAAGAACTATCCCGGCAAAAAACTGCCCCACAACAAGCATAACAGCATCCGTTCCGATCTCACTTGCAACAAATCCGGCTATAATACTGGCAACAAACCATATGCCAAATATTACGCCTCCAATTTTCTCAGGCATAGAAACATTTTTTTCTTCTAAATTGTTATTTCCCATATACCCCACCTCTCAGCAAATATCCCGCAGCGATCCTACTGCTCCCTGAACTTTATCTCGCCCGTAGCAGCGTCCATGCTGTCCACTATCGCAAGCGACTCAAGATGATATCCGAGATTCCTGATGACCTGACCACCTGTCTGGAAGCCCTTCTCAACCGCGATTCCGATTCCCTCTACGCTAGCGCCTGCTGACTTGACTATGGAGATGAGTCCCTGAAGCGCACATCCATTTGCAAGAAAATCATCTATGATAAGAATCTTGTCCTCCGGATTTATAAATTTTTTGGATACGATAACCTGATTCTTACACTTGTGTGTAAATGACTCAACCTCTGCCACATACACATCGCCCTCTATATTAATGCTCTTTGACTTCTTCGCAAATACAACAGGCACGTCAAAATGTCTGGCAGCAACACAGGCAATGCCTATTCCGGATGCCTCTATAGTAAGGATCTTGTTGATCTCTGTTCCCTCAAATCTCTTCTTGAACTCCTCACCGATCTGATCAAACAGACGTATATCCATCTGGTGGTTCAGGAAACTATCCACCTTGAGAACATTGCCCTCCTTTACTATTCCATCCTTAGTTATTCTCTCTTCCAAAAAATTCACGTCGTAATTCCTCCTTGAATACCTGTCAAATACGAATCCGTCCGTACTCGCTCATTCTCTAAGTTCCAAACGCCATCTTCACCAACACTTTTATGCCATACGGAAATTATCCTCATCTCAATCTGACGTTACTGATTCGTATGTAATCATAATTATAGACATAATACAACAACAATCTAAGTTTTTCCACCCTAATTATATACATTCATATACAACTTTTACATGCGGTGTATTCAAGTAAATCACCACCGAACACAAATCTCACAATCACTAGATAAGTCCCCTGTTAGATGCCTCCCTGACCGCCCCGGCCTTATCAGTCACCCCGAGTTTCCTGTACACCTGGTTCAGATGATACTTTACATTCGCCTCCGACATGTTGAGTCTGTCCGCTATCTTCTGTCTGGACAAGCCCTCTGCCTGCAATTTAAGTATGGCTGTAGCCGTCTCACTGAGTTGAACATCGTCCACTCCCGCTTTCATATATCCGGGGTAGTATCTCGTCATACTCTCAGTCTCCTTCTGCAGTTGTCTGAAATATGCCCTTCTTTCGGCTATCTCCTTGTCGTCAGCACCATCTTTCTCGACTTTCCATCCACAGGTATTTATAAGAGTATTCACCGCCGCACCTTCTCTGGATATAATCCTTGTGAAGCTATATTCCATCGCAGTATCAATAGCATGGCACATCGCCTTTTTCCAGTCATCATTTTTTAATCGCTGCAAAGCTACAGCCATCAGCACACTACATTCTATCCCTATATACGTACGGGACATCATCTCAGCATAATATCTCAGCTTTGTCAGCAGCGAATATGCCTGTTCATTCCGTCCGCTTTGAAGGTATACTCTCACTTTGGTTAGATAGATAAACCTGTCATATATCCTGAATTCAACATTTTCATCCGGAGCATTTTCCATCCAACCTGTAACACAGGCTCTATCTCCTCTGTACAGGCTGCATCTGGTCTCAAATGCATATATATTGGGAAGGAGATTTTGTCCTTCCTCTTTTTCAGCCTTTCCCTCTATTCCATTCAAAACCTCAAGAGCCTCCTGTGGCTTTCCGTTCTGCAAATGCAGCCACGCCAATATACCATCAGCAACAAAGCACTGCTCGATTTTTCCTCCTGCTTCCGCCTGCATTCTGCCCTTTGCCGCAAGCGTTGCCACCTCGTAATTATCTCCGCTCTTTTCAAGAAAACTCTCCGCCAAAGCAAGATTTACAAGACCTTTTCCGTATTTTCCAAGCACAAACTCAACTATCCTGCCAACCTTCGAGGCCAGCTCTCTGTCTCTCTTGCTCCACTCACAGAAATCTTTTCCACCGTTCATCATTGAAGGCAGATTGGATGTAACCGACCATTCCTGTATTCTTACCTCCTTATTAAAGACCATTGTGTATGCTGACTTCAAAAGCTTTAATACATCAACACTTCCTCTGTGCGGCAGACCAATATCCAGATACAGCAAAAGCCCCTTTGCATTTTTCCTGGCACTTCCCTGGTTTTCATCTGCATATAATTTTAGTCTGTCGTACCATCTTTCACTCTCATCAGGATTTAGAAGGAGTGACTGCAGCATGCTCATACCACACATAAGCTCAGGACTTTTCTCGATGACATGATCCGGAAGTTCCAGGTAATATTTTTTCAGATCATAGTAATAACCACTGTTCGCCGCATGTCTGGCATTATCGACAAGTATTGAAACTATTCGCTCTGTAACTCCTGCATTTTCATACATCTCCAAAGCTTTCCTTATATCTCCGTTAAGTCTGTAAAACAGTCCGGCATTCTCATACAGGCCTCTTATACGCTCTTTCTCGTACTTCCGCTTAAGACGTCTGCGCATAGAGACCCTCATGTGAAACTGCAGTTGATATTGTGTATTGCCATCCTTATCCATCCGGCTGGTCATAAAGTTTCCAAGCCACTTTGCCCTCTCGATCAAAAGCTCACTGTCACTTCTTCCGGTTATCATCTCAGCCTGTTTTGTTGTAAACTCATCCACCACGGATATTTCCATGAGAAATTCCTGCATTTCCACATCCCAGTTATCATACACATGATACTCAAGGTAATTACACATCTCATCCTCAACGCGTCTCGAAAAATCATTATACATATCATCTGTTATCTCGCTTGTATATGCCATTTCCATGTATTTGATGTGGCACATCTCCACAGCCAGCGGAAGTCCTGTAGTCTCATAGTACATTCTCTGCACTTGTGCCTCATTGATACTAAATCCAGCGTATTCAGCATACTTCTTTATATCCTCCAGACTGAACATAAGCAGCTTGCTGTCCACCACATAAAATCCTTCTTGAAATCTTACAGCAGAAAGCCATGGGGGAACCGGACACCGGCCAACGAGTATAACCCATACGTCTTCTCTTCTAATGAGTTCTATGATCTGCTCCCTCACTGTGTCCACATCCCCCCATGAGAGCTCGTGCAGATTATCTATGACAATTATTTTTCTTGCGTTGCTGCTTTCTACCACAAGGTCATCCGGTCTGATACCGCCGGCATCCACCACCATGTACTTACGTGTTCCAAGATATCTGCTGACAAGAGTCGTCTTTCCCGAACCACTGACCCCGAATATATATGCAGTTACATTCCCTTCATCCGCTGTCTTCAGAAGCCTCCAGGCTTTTTTCGGTTTTATAAAACAGCCTTTATTACCCGAAGCCGTATTCCCCATATGTACAAATCTCCTTTTCTCACTTTTTAATCCCGGTATAGATAATCAACACCCTGTATATATCAGCAAAGGTGCCTGCATCCAGCCCCAACGGGCCGGATATCAAGCACCTCATGCAGCTACTATTTTTATTTTACTATAATCTGCACAGCCTGTGTAGTGCCATTTACAGCAATTACATAGACCGTACACTTTCCTGCGGCCTTTGCCTTTATTCTTCCTTTGGCATCAACTGTAGCAACATTTTTATTTGTACATGCATACAAATACCTTGCACCATGTGTGCCATCAAGCACCTTCTTGCTGGCATCTGCCTTGGTATATCCAGGTTTAAGCTTAATCGTCTGCTTAACTCCCAACACGTAGCTCTTCTGTGGAAGCAGAACCTTCTTGATGTTGGTATATTTGCTGCTATTGGTAACTATATGAAGCATGACACTATTGTCTATATACTTCTTCTTACCATTTACCAGCTTATATGCCTTTACTCTCAGCTTGATCGTATCTAACTTAGCAAGTGATTTGCCATTAATGCTGGATATTGTAACTCGGGTTGCCGATGCGCCCTTTACCGATTTAATAAGACTTTTCGAGTTAAAGTTTACATAGCACTCCTGTGCATATATATCATATCCGTCAGCCTTGTTAACCTTACCCCACACAACTGTCACTTTGTTTCCGGATACTACTGCATGGATATTCTTATTGATACCAGCTGTATTTTGTGCCGGTATTTTTGCTACAAACCTGGCATTGATTTTCATATTCTTATTTGCAGCAACCTTTACCGAAGTTTTTGTACTCTTGAAGCTTCCTGTCCAGCTTCCAAGTTTACAGTTGTTTGCCGCCTTTGCCGTGCAGATAAGAACCGTTCCCTCGATCACTGATGCACCATTCTTAACTGTTTTGCCTTCTGCAGTCTTGATTGTGATCGATCCGTTTTCAGTCTTTCCAATAGCTACCTTCACATACCTGAACTTGAATGCCGCTCTTATATTCATGTTCTTTGTCACCGTAAGTTTAACTGTAGTACCAGTCTTGCCTTTGGCATCTCCGCCCCAGGCTGACAGATCACAATGCTTTGCAGGAATTGCCTTGCAGATGATATCTGTGCCTTCCTGAACCAGCTGTCCGTTAGATATCTTCTTACCGTCAGCTGTTGTGACAGTTACCGTACCATTCTTCACTGTGGCAATACTTACCTTTGCATATCTTGCCTTGAAGGCTGCTCCCACTGTGATACTTCCGTCAAGGGCTTTTTCAAATGTGCTCTCAGCCTGATCTGCCGCATCCTCTGTCCATGCGTCAAAGTCATAGTACATATCCGGTGTTGCTGTGTATGTAAGAACAGTTTTCTCGTCAATCATTTCACCGTTCTCCACCTCTGTGCCATCTGGCTTTGTCACCTTTATGTTTCCATGCTCTGTATCTGCTATTGTTACAGAGTAAAGCTTAACTGCATCAACTTTAAACTCCATATTCTTTGTGACGTTTACATCACTTACAAGATATGCTCCTGTCTCAGTTCCATCCTCTGCAAGCACTGGCTGGACTGACATGATATTCTCTGACTCCTCTGAATTTTCAGCGTTCTCTGGTTCATCAATGATTATATCTCTGATTCTCCAGCCCTCAGCAGGTGTAATAACAACACTCGCATCTCCGTTCTCTCTTACCATATTATCAAGAACTACGCCATTGTCATTCTTGAATACCACATTGTCTGGTATCTTTGTAAGTTCTGTTATAGTGTAAGCTGTCTCCGGTGTGCTTTCACCACCTGCAGTCTCTATCAGATTATTATCTCTGTCATAATTTCCCTCTACAGGAATGGCATATCCAACTCTGTCAACAAGCTCTGCACTTACCTCTATGCTGTTTGTAACATCATTTAAAAGTATCTCGTTGGTAAATCCAAAGTCAGTGCCAGACTCTTCCTTGACAACCTTTCCGCCTCTGATGTACTTAACTGTCCATGCCTGGATCATATAATCATCAGAAGGTGTTATGGCAAATCTTACATCCTTGCCAGAACCTATTCTCACTAAGTTATTCTCAGCATTTATTGGCTTAAGTCCGCTTATATCTCCATCCTCGCCGACATAACCTGTACTGATGTCTATATTGTCATATTTCTTAACTTCATCCTCATTCTTGAATATTACATTTACAAGAAGTGATGGTGCGATATATGCATATATCTCTGCATCATTTGTTATGTCTGTCAGCTTGTATGTGAGTTCATCTGAATCAACATCTGCTCCGTCAACTGTCCAGTGCTCAACTGTGTTGTATTCATCCTTCGGTGCAACTGTAATTGTAAGATCCTTATGTCTCTTGAGCTTAACCTCTCCTGATACGATCTCAAGTTCCTCACCGTCAGAAGATGCAGTGATCTTCGCCGATCCGGTTCCTGTTGTACCTACCTTAACTGTATACTCTGGAATCTCCACAAACTTAACATATACTGCCACATCTGTGTAGATAGTCTTCACCTCATAGGTAGTCTGCTCCAGTTCAGTTCCTTCTATAGCCTGTGTACACTCAGGATCAAGATACCAGCCCTCGATCATCTGGCCATCTGCAGGAGCTGCCGTAAATACTGCATCTCCGCCGGATACCTGGCTATCGCCACTTGTGATCTCAGCCTTCTCGTCCAGTCCATATACCGCTGTCACAGCTCCAAGAGCAGCATCATTTGCCTCAAAGGTTATAACTGACTTGAGTTCCTGCTTAGCAAAGTGAGCAACAACATCTATGTCAGATGCCACCTTGTCAACCACAAATACGTTGCTGCCAAGCTCCTCTGCTGTGTAATCCTTTGTTCCCTCTGCTGTCTTTACTGTGTATCCCGTACACTCCATATACAGATCCGGAATAGCCGTAAACTTAAGCTCTCTGTCTCCTCTGATCTGTGCAGAATTACCTTCAAGCACTTCATCTGCTGTCACGTTCTCTGCCTCTATCTGTCCGGCTCCGTCCGCTGACCATGTTATCTTATACACAGGTCTGTCAAACACAGCCCTCACATCAACTCTCGTATCCTTTGGCACTTTGTATGCAAATATCTTCTCTGCCACGCCCTGACTGATTCCATTTACAAGCCAGTCTGCAACTTCGTATCCTTCTGCAGCCGCCGCTGTGAATTCCACATATGAAGCAGCACCTATCATATCTCCTGATTCGAGCACCAGCTTTGTAGATGTGATCATGGCGCTCACCTCACCTGTTCCCTCTGTCTCAGGACCAAATGTGAGTACATCACCAACCAGCTCAAGACCAGCCATAACTGTCACATCAGATGAATCTCCGGCAACCGTGATCTTAAGGGTATCATTTACTTTCTTGTCTGAATATAACTTTATATTCTCCGTCTCGCTTGTCAGCTTATGTCCATTTATGATCCATTCTTTTACATTGTATCCATCATCAGGCACAACCTTGAATGTGATGACAGAATCTCTGTATATGTCTGTGATCTGCGCAGATTTGCTCTCCGTCGCATCACTTATGGTATCTCCTATCTGTATGTATGAAGGAAGATTTTTTCTTGACACATCTGCGCTTATAGAGCCGTGTGTCTTTCCTGACGTCTCTCCAGCAGAAGCCTTCTCTATCACCTTCAGAGAATACTCAGCCTTCACGGATGGTGTTATCTTTTTGTATGTGGCATTTACTGTCACATCCCCTGTAAATCCATCTGCCGGAGCACTCCACGTAAATGTGTATCTCTCTGTTCCGGACTCAGCATCCGCAGTCTCAGCCAGTTTTCCTTCTCCGCTGTCCTCCGCAAGACTGAATACATCCTCTCCTGCATAATTTACCTTTATGTCAGCTATCTCATAATTTCTCTTCGCCGCAAATGTGAATTTCAGATCATCCTTACTTGCATATGCGATACAGCCGCCATTTGCCAGATCAGAATCTCCTGACTTTGCAGTCATCTCTGTGTCATTTCCTGATGTCCACGACACAACCGGCTGTTTGTAGAAGTATACGACAACCTTTGTATCCTTGCCGAGATATTCAAGTTCATACCTCTGGGCATCAGCACCTTCTGCCTCAGCATCAACCTTCTCGCCATTTACCTCCCAGTATGCTATCTCATAGCCTTCATTTGGAGTTGCTGTAAATACTATGTCACTTCCCTGAAGCTGCTTGTCACCGGATGCAAGTGCGTCTGCACTTCCGTTAGCCACAGCATCTACCACACCAGCTGCATCATCATCCGCACCATATGTCACCTTGTATCTGTTCGGCGCAGTGTACTTAACTGTATAATCAAGGTCTGAAGCTATATCATACACTGTCATCGTCCTGAGATCCGCTGATATAGTTCCAAGTTCCTGTCCATCTGCTGCTAACCATCCGTCGAGAAGGAGTCCTGACGGAACTGTAACCTGAATGGTTACGTTGTCGCCTCGGCTGACTTCATATATACCGTCTTCACCGCTCTCTATAGTCACTGTGCCGTCAACTCGCTGAGCCTTGACTGTGACATCCACACCTGTTGTCACTGTAGTCTTTCCATCGCTTCCAACAGTTACAGGCGAGACTGATATTTTGAAATTCTGTGCCTCTGCAAAATATGCCGTGATAAGTGTATCCTCGCTGATCTCCTCTGCATCATATGTGAGAGATGTGTTATTTGTCACTCCATCTTCCGCGAGAACGGTCTCTGGAACTCCATCTTCTCCCGTAACAGTCCAATGATCCAGAACATATCCTGCTGCCGGAACCGCAGTGAGTCTTACCTTCTGTTCTATATGAATGTTTGCACCTGAACCGAACGATTTTCCAATTGTTCCATCCGTCACATAGTTTGCTTTGAGTGTTCCGTGAGCCTCATTGTCCGGCTTGTATGTCAGCTTGTGATATACAGGCTCAAAGTTTACTGCTACATTCATGTTTGCTTTCAGCTTAGCCATCTGGATCTGGTCATCGCTGCACGCCTTGCCACCGGATGTTCCACACTGTGGATCCGTAACTGTCTTTCCATTTAGTGACCAGCTCTTAACCTTGTATCCCTTATGAGGAGTAGCAGCTAAAGTGATCGTTGAGTTCTCAGGGAGTCTTGTTCCACTGTCAACTGTGAGTCCGTCACTGTTTTCATTTCCAGGCTGCTGGTACTTGATTGAAACTGTACCATGTGTATTTGCCGGCCTGGCAGTAACTGTGTACACGTTTCCTGTCAGTGTGTATGATGCTTTAACCAGGTTTATTATATAGTTCTCCTCAAGTTCATTCATAACCTGTGAATGCTGATCGCCCACCTTGACGTATGCAACATCTATATCATATATACCCGGCAGCAGCCCACTTACTCCAACTGATCCGAGCTCGTAATCCCTGTCTCTCTGAGGCATTATGTCAGTATCCCATGCCTTGAGACCTGTTATCACCGCATCCTCGCACTCTCTTACAGAATCATTTACACTTTTCTCTGTATCCTGGGCAGCTATCTCAAGCTGTGCCCTTCCAACATTTATATTCTTCTGAGTCTTGTCTCCGCCATTTGATGCCGTTATCTGGAACATTCCAATAGACTTCGGCATAAACACGCCGTTTGCAAGTTCGTATTTGTCTGTGTCCTCAAATTCTCCTGTCTTATTATTCTTTATCTTGACAGTGTATTCTGAATCGTCCGTGATATCCTGAAGCTTTCCTGTATTGTCGTATGACACTCTCTCCAGAGACATCTTCACTGAATCTCCATATCTTACATTATCCTGCATGGTCAGATTCATGTTCGTCTTTCCCTCAAATGAGGTATATATAGCCATCGAGTCAGATATACTGTCGTTGTACTGTTTGTTTCCTGCAAAGTATACATATACGTTGTATATTCCCTGTCCGGATGGCTCCCACTGTGCAGTATAGCAGCCATTTGCTCTGTCATACTTACCAGCTATGCGCTTGCTCTCAGGTCCTGTGATGACAAATTCCACATCTCCCTGTACATCCTCACCTGACAGTGATTTCGGCTGACAGCTGAGTGTGATCTTGTCTCCTGTATATGTGACCTCTGCCCCTGTGGTCTCAGATCTCACCGTCTTGGTCTGATATACCGATTTGAGATCAGTTTGGACCACCTTGACAGTATCTGACACATTAAGAGTCTTCTTTGAAGTCATAGTAAAACTTCCGCTTTCACTACCTGCCACATAATAGTACACCGTACTGTCTTCACTTCCCGATGTGTTTCCGAGAAGATAGAAGTTCTTGCTGCCATCCTCTGATACCCATTTTGCGAGTATCCTGTCATATGTAACATCATCAGATGCATATGACACCTTTTCACCTGCATAGTCAGCTGCATTTACGCTGATCAGCTTGTAAGTATTGCCATCAATATCTGCGATGAAATCTGATTCACTCACACCATATGCCGTGCCGCCCACATCAGATGCTTTAAATGTCTGTGATTCATCCACGTAACCATCGCTGTCCTTTTTGACGCTTACGCTGCATGGATAGTAATTCTCGTCACTATCTTTCCACATATAGTTTGTTCCGTCGCTGACAAGAATATATTCCATGACTCCGGATGTGACTGTTATAAGATTTCTCTCCTTAGTCACGTTCTCCACCTTTGTAGTCTCTGAGCCCGATGCCCTGACTACGCTGCCATCCGACAGATCTTTATTCTGGGTATCGTTATGCGCCAGAAGCATGACCTTGCTGTCCGCCTTATTTACAGTGAGTGTCGCAGTCTTGGTGTAGAGTGTGATGTCGTTGTAATAAACTCTGCATCGATATTCGTTTCCATCCATTTCATCACTTACATCAGTAAGTCTGAGCGTAGGATTGCTGCCTCCTGTCGATACGCTTCTCCATCCATTATCTGTATTAACCTGCCAGTTGTATCCAACGCTCTGGTTTACTCCATCCCCATCATAATAAACCGCATTTGCCGCAAATTCTGCATTTCCACCGGCAAACGTATTTGTATCATCAGGGTTCTTTGTTATATGGAAGTTAGAACTGTCCTGAAGTGTCGTCGCGGTCGCCGGACGGCTGAACAGACTCTTTGAACCATTTGCCTGAAGAGCTCTCACCGCAAATGTGTAAGTCCTGTTGGAATATAGTCCCTTCACTTCATAGTCAGTAACTGTATATGGCACAACTGCCTTGCTGTTGTAATTACCTCCTGCATCAACGATACAGACCTCATAGTAATCTGCATCATTGGACGGTGACCACTCAAGACTGACACTGTTTCTCGTTGTGTCGACAACAGAAAGTCCCATCGGCATACGCGCCGGACGAACAACATTCTTAACATCATAGCCAATGACGAACACTGAATCACTGTCGCTGTTCAGCTTTGCAGTGTTCACCCGCAGCTGCCAGTCAAATGAGAAGCCTGTGCAGTCTGCCGGAACATTGTCCACCGTTCCACTGTATGTAACACCATTCGAGCTTACACGGGTGTAACCAAGACCCGCATGCTGGCTTGATGTCACACCGACAATGACCTTATTACCGAGTCCTCCGCCTCCAGCACCAAGCTTTTCGTTCGCCTCAAGGAACACTTCAGTCGAATACTCGTTCTCATCAGTCACAGATATCGTCTGAGTCTGATCTGCACCAGAGCTGGCATTTACAGAAGAATAATTGTTATTTCCACCTGACTGATAGGTGTACTTTAATTTACCTCCAAGAGTCTGGTATGTAGCAGGGTCTCCCGCTGTGTTATTCAGAATATTATTATATATCTCGTTGAGACCCTTGCTCCTTCTTGCAACCTTGTCGTAATCTGCCACATCTATGATTGAAGTTGAAGGTCCGAGACATACCGGCATAACCACCGGCTCCCATTTTCTCGCAATCGGATCATATATGGAGTATTCGTAATACATATATTTCAAACAGTACAGAACAACCTGATCAGAACCTCCACCTGCGGCATTATATGTTATCTCATATTCCGTTGTCTTTGTATTTGCATATTCAAAGCTTGCTCCATACGAAAGTTCAACCTCTACCTCACCTGCTCCGATGAGCTGGATCTCCGACGACACATACGCGCCAACTGATATTGACAGGTTAGTTGATACCGTGTTCGATGAACCTTTGCTTGTTGAATATGATGTTCCACCGTTATTTACATATTCATATACTTCCTGAACATCATCAAAATACGGACTTGCCTGAAGGATTGCATAGACCTCTGGATTTGTGTATACCGGATACTCTCCCTCGTACTTTAACCGCACACTGTCATTATCAATATCCGGAAGACACAGTGAAACAAATGTTCCATACATATCCTGTCTGCTGTTCGACTGGCATACTACACCCTCCTGACTGCTGTATGGGCTGCCGCCATCCATAGAAAATGTCGCTATGTCCAGCCAGTAATAATCATCTTTATCATTGAGTTTCTTCTCTCTGTGCACTCCCACAACGCACACAAAACTCTGTCTGTAATTGTTCCCCTTGGCATCCTTATCGACACAGCCAACCCTGACATCGCCGATCCACACCTGATCTTTTTTCTTCTTGTCGTTGCCCTGATTGCGCTGGTCGGTACATATACTCATGCTTCCTATCTCCGAACCTGTTATTCCGCCATCTTCCAGTGAGAAAGCATATACCTCTGCGCCAAAAAGCACACTGTCATTTTCATTATTGCCGTTCATGCCCTTAAGGTCTGCACACGCAAGCGCCAGAGGTGCATTCACAGGTCTGTAATATTCTTTATTTTTAACCTCGTGATATTTCACGATTTCTTTACTCTTAGTCCCCAGGCTTCTCGTATGATAATCTGACAACACATAATTATCCGTCAGACTATCGTAGTATACGTATCTGTATGCAGCCTGCGTGGCTTCATATTCCATCTGCAAATATTGAGAATTGCTCGAATAATATCCACCAACTATAAGTCCTGTGACCATGGCTCCTGATCCGGGATACTTAAACCGACCAAATGCACAGTTTGCAGCATACATTCCGTAGTTCTGTTTTTTGCCATCTGTGTCTCCAAGTGACACTTCATTCAGACCTTCTATAGGGACAAGTCCGCCGTCTTTATATGTATAGACGGTCATATGACCTGCCTTTGCCATGTTGCGATTCTGAACTGATCCAGATACGGCAACCGCGGCCTCATCCCGGCCATCCTGCTCCAGATCACCTCCGGCCAGAGTTACCACAGGAGCTCTTCCTATTCCATAATCACACCACGATCCACCCGCTCCACTTTCATAATTAGATGCAAGCCCGCCCGGTATGCTTATATTATTTCCCTTTGTGAACCTGCCGTTTCCCTTGCCATAATATACATCGACTATGGCATAGCGTATGTTCTGATCGTTTATATTTCTATCCTCGTAAGTTCCACAGTATACGAGAAGATCTTCAAAGCCATCTCCATTCAGATCGGCCTTTTCAATCTCAAACATCGCATCCAGCTCCTGCTGGTATCTTCTGATAAAATACAAAAGTCCATCGCCATATGTAGAATTCTTGTTTAAAGTAGGGGTAAGCGTAGCAATTGAATATCTTGTACCATCAGCTGCTATCTTGAAAATATTCACATCTATCTTTCCGCGGTACTCCTTGCCGTCTATGACAGTTTTAATACTTTTCCATCCAGCTGGACCGAATACTTTATCTCCATGTACTCTTAGCTCCGCAACGTAGTTGGTTTTTCCGTCGCCTCCATCAAATGCAACGCTTGTCGCATACAGGCCGTTAAAACCATTACTGTCCTTTTTTAGAACATTTCCCATGTTGCTACTTATGTTACTGTCTCCCGATCCGCCGTGTTCCACTTTCACATTATCTTCGCCAAGATCATAGAAACCATACGCTCCGTACAGATTGCCAAGGCTGCTGTTTACCTTTGTAGTCCTGTCCTTGAAATCTCCAATCCTGTCAAATCCGTCTCGCACAGTGTACTTGTTTCTGTAATTGCCGTTTGCCGCAACGTATACCTCATTCACCTCTGCAAATGTAGATATATTATCCTTGTCATACGGCACCGCAGCTTTGCTTTTGTCTATATCGGTGCTGAGACCCAGAGCTTTGTATGTACTCTCGTCAATCTCTGTCTCGACCACCGTCTTGCCTGTTTTCTTCGAGCTGTCCGCCGCGTATGCTTTTTGTCCGGGAATAAATCCGGACAGCATAGATAGCACCATACTGGCCGTCAGCGCCCAGCTTATCGCCCTCTTTCTCATAATTTCTTCCTCCCTTTCACTTAAAAAACTAACCATGAGCACCAGCCGTTTTAAGCTGCCACATTCTGATATCAATAATATATTTACAATTATAATTGCTATGTTTTTACATGTACACTAACCAAAAGGCTAGTAACAGGCGTGAAAACAACTTTTTTGCAAAAAAATCCACAAAACGTACCGTCTATACTGTACGCCCTGTGGATCGTAATAAACATCTAAACTATTCTGTTACATGCCATATATGAAAGGATCATTCCACCGACTTAAGCGATTCCGCCATATTTATCTTATCAAGCTTGACTGACATGACTCTGTTGACAAGGAAATTGAACACAAATGTCAGAACTATACTGTACACATAGCTCATCGGCGCTATATATGTATCAAATGCGACCATATCCACCTTGATCTGGCCTATGACAAATGCATGCAAAAACACTCCAAGCACAAGTCCCACAGCGATTCCGAATGTCGTCAGGACTCTGTTCTCCCTGAACACATAAGCCGAAGTCTCGTTTTTGAAAAATCCCAGAACCTTTATGGTTGCTATCTCCCTGATTCGCTCTGTGATATTGATATTTGTCAGGTTGTAGAGAACGATAAATGCAAGCGCACCAGCCGAGAGTATGACTACAATTACTATATAATTCAGACTCTCCATCATCTTAGATATCCTGTTCTTCATATCCTTGTTGATAGTCACTGACGCTGTTGCTGCATCACCCATAAGATCAGCAGATATCTCGTGCGAATCTGCGCCTTCCTCAAGATTGAAGTACACCGATTTGTACTGAGGTGCTTCCCCCATCTGATCCTCATATGTTTCAGGTGATATATACACATAGTTGTATACATGATTCCTGAATATGCCTGATACGGAAACTCTTATCTCTTTCATCTCGCTGTCTCTGACCGTTATTACATCGCCCGTTTTGATGTCGTACTGTTCTGCCAGCGCAGTATTGATCACAGCTTCCCCTTTGCCCGGATATTCTATCTTCGCACCATCTTTATCCGCCAACTTCATATACCTGTCAACGTGCTCAGGTTCTTCCATGATGACCATGTTCACGGACTTTACGCCACCATCATGAACCAGATCCCAGGTAGATTCACTGACGAGATCATAGCAGGAGGTATCCTCCTCCAGCCGGTCTTTCAGACTACTGAAGCGCTCATCTTCTCTATCACCCGCAATCGGTGTATTCAGCGTTATCACTCCATCTCCGACCTGTATCTCCCCATATTGATTGTCCGCAAATCCGCTTATGGAATCATTTATTCCAAAGCCTGTGAGCAGCAGCGCAGTACAGCCGCTTATTCCTATTATCATCATAAAAAAACGCTTTTTATATCTGAATACATTTCTGACACTTACCTTTCTCAGAAATTTCAGTCTCTTCCATATAAATGGGATATGCTCAAGGAACACCCTCTTGCCCGGCTTCGGAGCCTTAGGCCTCATAAGACTTGCCGCAGTCTCAGAAAACTCGTATCTACAGGAAAACCAAGTTGTACCTACAGTGCACAAAAGGGATGCTGCCAGCACGCCAATAACCAGCGTCCAGTCTGTGGTTCTCTCAAGCGGCACATGTATATACATCATATGATATGCATACCAGATAACCTCCGGAAATACATATGTACCTATAAGATATCCACCTGCACATCCTACTACAGCTGCAGTTCCCGAATAGATCATATATTTTCCCATGATAGCCGCCTTGCCATAGCCGAGAGCCTTCAACATGCCTATCATAGAGCGCTGTTCCTCAACCATTCTGTTCATGGTAGTCATACACACGAGCACGGCAACCAATATGAAGAATACCGGAAATACCTTTGCAACTCCATTCACTATGTCTGAATCGCTCTCAAAGCAGACATATCCGATATTCGTCTCCCTGCCGAGTATGTAATAATTCACACCATCTGCATCATCCAGCGTTATGTCCTTCACCATATCCTCCGTCATACCCTTTGCCATGAGGATATCCTTATATCTGTCCAGTACACTGGTCTTACATATTGACTCCCATTCGTCCTTCCTGTCGTCTATATAGTCTTCATACTCATCGGCATACATATCAAACTTTCTGTCAAATTTCACATATACATCGGTGTAGCATTCGCTGTCAAATGCTTCAGGGCTGACATATACAAAGCCCGCGATCTTACCATTTCCAAGGGTTGTGGTGCCTCTTTCAAAATTAATATAAAGAGGGGAGTTGACAGTTCCGACAACGGTGAATTTCTTCACCTTAAGGATATCCTGTGTACTGCTGTCCTCACCTTCTGCTGCATCGTCATCTGCCACCTCTATGACATCACCTATCTTTATACTGTCCATCTTGGCATCTACAACACATTCATCTTCCTTTTCCGGCATGCGTCCGTCCACAAGACTCAGTTTATTGATGTTTTCCGGAACTGACATAGTCTTCAACACCCTGTCATTTTCACCCTGGTTCTTGTATAGGACGTCCAGACTATAACCGCCCTCAGCGTACAGCACATCCTTCTCCCCGGCAAATGAATCCACGTCATCATCCGTATATCCAAGAGTTGACAGAAGATGCAGATCATAGAAATTTCCCTTGTCAAGGAAATTCGATATGGTATTCATCATGTCCGGCTTCGTCATCTTGAGACCCGAGAAGAATCCCACGCCCAGGGCTATGATCGCCATGATGGCTGCAAATCTTCCAAATGTATTTTTTATCTCACGAAATGTCGTGCGTCTCATCATTGATTTCATAGGCCACCTACCATTCCAGATCTTCAACGTTCCTGATGTTATCATTCATAACCACTTTCTCCACAGTTCCGCTCTTAACCGTGATGACTCTGTCCGCCATGGCTGTGAGTGCCTGGTTGTGCGTTATGACTATAACTGTCGTTCCCGTATTTCTGCATGTATCCTGAAGGAGCTTCAACACAGCCTTGCCTGTGTTGTAATCCAGAGCTCCGGTCGGCTCATCACAGAGCAGAAGCTTTGGATTCTTTGCAAGCGCCCTTGCTATGGCAACTCTCTGCTGCTCACCACCTGAGAGCTGTGCCGGGAAGTTCGCCATACGATCCTCAAGTCCCACCTGCTTCAGAACCGTTGCAGCATCCAGCGGTTCCTTACAGATCTGTGCCGCCAGCTCCACGTTCTCAAGTGCTGTGAGGTTCTGTACCAGATTGTAGAACTGGAACACGAATCCCACATCATACCTTCTGTATGCCGTGAGCTGTCTCTTATTCAGAGTTGATATCTCTCTGCCATCCAGCTTCACGCTGCCGCTTGTCAGAGTGTCCATACCGCCAAGTATATTCAAGATAGTAGTCTTGCCCGCACCGGAGGCTCCGACTATGACGCAGAACTCTCCCTTTTCTATCTCAAAATCCACATCGCGGAGAGCATTGATCTCCACCTCACCTGTCTTGTATACTTTCTTTACATCTCGAAATTCTACGTAGCTCATCCTGCACCATCCTTTCACTGTTCTTTCTTACAATCTCATCCAGACTCCACAGCCTTGCCTCGGTCACCCTGTCGAATTTGATCTCTATCCACTCTTCCGTTCCAGGCTTATATATTCCCGCAAAATCATCATTTTGTATTATCTCACAGTCCATCTCCAAAATAAACTTCTCTTCATCATCAGAGAGAACGACAACTGTAAAATCCAGATTTTCTTCCCCCGGCAAAATGTACCGATTTATCAAATGCCCCTCCAGAAGTCCGGGATCGTCAACAAACAAAACTATATGCCTATATCCGCCTACATTCTCGCTATTCACAAAATAATCCAGAGTACCATTTCTTTTCTGAAGCTCATTTGCCAGCATGTCTAACAAGCCCTTCACATCAGCTTCTCCTGCGGCAAAAGAGATTTCTCCATTCTTACGGTCCGCCAGATAAAGCTCATCATATCCTACCCATTCACCATCACCCGGATCACAGGCAAATGCTAGCTGAATCCTGTCATTTGTCTCATTTATCTCAAGCTGGCCTATGATATTTCTCGCTATATCAAATGCACTCTTTTTATTTCCATCACTTACTATTCCTATAACCCCGGTACGGCTGAGATCCAGCACCACCGGCAAGTCGTGGATAACTGCCGTTTTTATCTTCACCTCATTTGCAACGTCTGTGAGCTGTACCTCTCTCTCCCGCTTTCCGCCAGCCTCCTGAACCACCACATGATCAGATATATCCACACTGCCAAGCCCCAGTCTGACCATAAGATGATTGCAGGCCCTCGATCTATTCAGACATTCAGCCTGCGCCTCCGAAAAAAAGATTTGGACTACAGGATTGAATCTATCTCTCATATTATCCAAAATTTCCGTCTTATCAATCTCGATCAATCTGCACAAATGCTTTGCATAATTATTTCTCCTGATAGATTCAAGCTCCCCACGTTTCTCTTTCCCCGGTCTTGTCGAAAAATCCGCTATAGTACCCGGGATTACCCGCATCACTCCGAGGCCAATACACATAAGTATGAGCATAATGAAACCATACAGATCTATGCCGGCGAATCCTATTGGATGCCAGCGCCCTCTATAGTAATACCCTTTCATGTCAGGATTCCTGCCCTTACCATTTACTGCCATAACTATCACGATCACAGCGATCACTGCCACAATGAGAATTTCCACCAGAAGTATCTTCATATTAAGCTTGTTCTGATTTTGGGGCGTAGAGGCCTTAGGCAGTACAAGCTTGTCCGGCGGCAAAAGCTTCTCATCCAGCTTACCCGTTTTTCTGACCTTATCTGTTGTTTCCGTTCCTTCCGCATTCTCCATATTTTTCATATTCCCCATGTGTCCCAAATCTATTATCCCATCAACACTCAATATATTTTAGTTCGAAAATATATCAGTCTGTCAAGTCCGACAATGTATCCCATAAATATTTGTTATATATATTATACATCAGTAACCCCATATTCAGAAATTAAATTTATATATTGCTGTTCCCACGACAAAAAAGTCCCCCATACCTGCCTGATGCAGATACAGGGGACCTTTGTCTCATATACTATTTATGCTTTTTTGACTTTGGTGTAGCCGGTTCTTCAGCTGCTGCAGCGTTATGATTTGCTGTCGCATATACCTTCTGAACTACTTTCTTTTTCTTCAATGGATGCTTTGGGTTCTTATCCATTTTGAACACTTCCTTTCTGTTTTCCTAAAATGTTATATAACAGAAATCTGCAGTGCATATGCCGAACGGTCATCTGCACCACCGGTTGTGCTATCCTTTTCTTATCTTTGACTATGTTATAGTCCTCTATGCTAGCAATGTCAAGAGGTGAGTGCTAATTATTTTGTGAAGATTTTGTGAAGATTAGGTACTCGCATATTAACCGGGAAAGCGTACTGCCCCTCGGCAAAGATATGGTTCAGATACCCCCAATTCCCCCGCGGTTCATTGACACCATTTTCTCAATTGGATATATTGTGGGTGTTATTAGCAAAAAGGAGCTGACAGCCATGCCGAGTCATCCCTTGAAAGCGGGGACATAAAGACCCCCGATGCAAATCGGATCATAGAAGCAAATATAGTATACAATGTAAGGACCGGCGAACAGCTTACCAGGAGAAGACAAAATGCCAAAGGCTTCGAAGAGCTTCTTGACTGTGCCGGTGTCCTGTTCCTTGAAAATAACCAGACAGGAAATCTGATCATCAATCCCCCGCTTTCATCCATCGATGACCTGATGAAATATATGCAGATAGATTTTCTGCAGCCGATATACACACTCACATTCAGCAACGGACTCAGAGGCGGGCACCATACTTACATACCCTATCGCCAGGGCAATGGGCCTCGATGCCGGTTCTTCAGCCGCAGTCTCCATCATCGGCGGTGCGGACGGACCTATGGTTTTATTTGCATCACTCAAGCTGCTCATACCGAAGAGCATAAGAGGCAAAGCCATCGTCAGGGAACAGAGAAAAAGCAAGATCACACCCAAACAAAAGCTGGTTCCTGAATGAACAGGTGCTCAAGCTCCTGATCCTTGGAATGCTCGCGCTGCTCCTCTCAGGTATCGGCGGAATAGTCGGAGGCTACATCGTATACCTCTTCAAACGTGGAAACTTCAACCCTACTGTCGGTATTGCCGGAGTGTCATGCGTACCTTCTACCGCAAAGGTCGCCCAGAAGGCGGCATCCAAGGCTGACCCTTCAGCATTTATTCTCGACTACGCCCTGGGCGCAAATATCTACGGAGTTATAACGACTGCGATACTTACGGGAATTTATATAACGCTTTTGAGTTAAAATTACATGGTTTTATATACACAAAATGCCACAGCAGTTTTATGCTGCTGTAGCATTTGCTTTACCCTATTGCTTTGTGTATAGATTTAACTGATTGTCTGTGTCACGTCCTGCATACATTACTCTAAGAATGGTTACAACCTTTTTATCGCTATCAGGAATATAAAATACCACATAATTATCTACTAGTAATACACGAAGTCCACGGCTTTTCCACGGTTCTTTCTCGTATCTTCGATAACGCTCCGGCATCGTATCCAGACTTAATATCTACTCTTCCAGACGGTCAAGCTGTCCGCTTGCGTTTTGAGAAGATTGTAATTCAAAGGCAATATATTCAAAAATTCCTCTCAGATCATTGTCAGCCTGCTCGGATATCTCTAATTCATATATCATATTCCATAATCCTTACGAATGTCAGTAGAGACCTTTTTAGCATTTTTCGTCCGTCCAGCCTGCATATCAGCATATCCTTTCTCCAATTCTTCATCGAACTCTGCATCTGATAATGTGCTGATGTCAACAGGTCTGTCATATGGTATTTTTACTTCAAATGGAAGTCCTCTCTGTAAGATAATCTGTTTATAAAACATATTTATAGCACTAGAAGCAGGGATACCCAGTGTAGCCAAGATACTTTCTGCTTTTTCTTTGACATCTGGTTCAATCCTTGCATATAAATTTGCAGATTTTGTAGCCATATAAAGCATCTCCTTTCATAAGTAGTGTTTCCATCTATCCTTAATTATAAGCATATGTCCGCACAACAGCAATACTTTTATCTCAAATAGAAATACACTATCATACACTTACTCATATAAGAAAAATATGTGGGAAGCGTATTGTATTGCTTCCCACTCTTTAATGTTAATTGCGCTACGGATTGTTCTATATCATTTTCCCCTCAAAATCCTGTAATTCGTGAAATATATTATCTACTATAATACGTTCTCCTTCTATTCGATATAACATAAAATATCTATGTCTTTCAAAATTAATTCTTCTATATCCCAGCTTTCTCAAGCGCAGATTATCACATAGTTTCAAACTTGAAGCAATTTTTTCCAAACTTCTTTTCGTATTCTCAAAGTCCTGAAGAACATTTGCTGCAGCCTGTTTACTATGTTTTTCAAATAAGAGATATTGAATAAAATTATCCAAATCATTCTCTGCATCTTTTGTCAAAACCACCTCATAAGTCATACTTCTTCCTCATATCATCTATCACAACATCAGCATCACGACATTCACCTTTTTCAGCATGTTGTCTTGACTTCGCCAGTTTGTCTATCATCTGTTCCTCTGTCATTGCCACATATGGATCTGTAACAACCCTTTTTATCTCAAATGGAAATCCATTATTTGCAACTGCCTGGGTAAGAAAAATTCTTATAGCTGTCGTAGTATCTGTTCCAAGATCATGAAATAATTTATCTGATTTTGACTTAAGATCATTGTCTACCCTTACCTGTATTGTGCTTGCCATTCTCATGCACCTCCTAGTATTAATAATATGCAACTCCACCGCTTCTTTATAAATTATAATACTTAATTTATGCCAATTCAATACAAATGTATTGTTTTAGTAGTGATGTTTCATATGCAAACACTATGACATCGGCATCCTTCACATCTTCATATATTTCTATCATGTCATCCTGAATGAGATCATAGTTTCATTTTCACTCTATATATGATAATATGATTACGGTTAGATGTATCTAACCGTATGGGTGGAATTAGAAATTACAACACAATTATTGAACGGAGAAAATGCTATGAAGATAACAAAATGGGATGAACAGGCAGCCGAGGATATCGGCCATGCGTTTGGATATTACGACTACGGGCAAGAAACAGGTATGGGCGTGTTCTACAGCAGCAAAGAGGCAGTGGCAAATTACATAGCCGGCTACGTTCGTATGGCATTTGAGGGACAAATGCTCTACGCGACTAGCGAACGCGGCGAGGGGTATATCGCCTATACCCTGCCGGGACAAAAAATGAATCTCAAAGCTGGCATGGCTATCCTCAAAGCTCTGTTTCGCAATATGAGCCTTAAAGAAATGATCCGCATGGGAAAAGCTCTGTCCAAGGGAGGCAGATCTCTTCAAGATCGAATGAAGAAAGAGAAGAAAGATTTTATATTCGTCGGCATGGTCTGCGTCCGCGAACAATACCAGGGACAGGGATACATGAGGAAAGTTCTTGACATGGCCTTCTCTGAGGGAAACAGGTTGCACGTTCCAGTCATCCTTGAGACTGATGCCAAGTCGAAGTGCGACAAATACATGCATCTCGGCATGGAGCTTGAGGGCGTGCGCTATATGGGCGCTTATGGTAAGATGTACGATCTGATCAAATATCCTAATTAGGGAACAAGGAGCAGCACGCTTTAGCTCGTTGCTGACGCAAATTAAAAATGTCAGATAGATATAAGCTCCAAATCATTGCTCATATTTATCTGACATTTTTAAGTATTTAATGTTTACATTTGGATGGGCGGCGTATCCATCATATCAGGTTCCCGAGGGAGCGCAGGGTGCCTTTCCTGCTTGTCAAATGTATACAATGATGATACCATTGCTTACCGATAAAGTCAAGATATCTTATCTAACCAAATATATTACTACATATCGGCACCAATCTGCCTGACTTTACATATGAATCTATTTTTCCTTTTTTTACATCAAATACTGTAGCAATATAATATTTTGATTCCTTTTCATCTAATTTGATTGAAACAAAAATATTGTCATTATAACATTTAACCAACTCTATATTTCCATTATAACATCCTGCATAGTCTGGATGACTAATTATATCATCTAAACGATCAATGTATTTTGCAGCAACAAAATGCTTTCTTTTAATAAGATGTGTCAACAATCCCTTAGATCTATAAATTGTAAAAGCACTATAATCAAAACCTAATACTGAATTGAGTTTAGTGTTATAATGTGCTACTTTTATTAACTTGTCCTCATTTCGCATATTATATATCTCCCTCTATTCTATATTAAATGTTGAATAAGGCTATTATTTGTTGTATAGTAACCATTGGATATATCTATTTTATATTATCCAATGGTTACTGTCAATATTTAGTCTAGGAGGAATAATAATGTCTGCTAAATTAATTCCAGAACGATTAAAATTTGTGAGAGAAAATATGGGAATTACTATGGCTGAAGCATCCAGGAGACTCAATCTTTCCAAAATAGGATATTGCAGATATGAGTACGGAGAGAGAGTCCCATCTCAGCAAACGCTGGAAATTATTGCTCAATGTTTTAACACATCTGTTGAATATTTGACCGGTCTTTCGGATTCTCCGGCCGCGACACAAATCGTAATTGACAAAAACAAGAATCCTGAGCTCTTTGCCCTTGTTGATTTATGTCAGAACAAGGATACAGAACTCTTACAAAGAATGTTATCATATTGTAACCTGCTAATAAATTCATAGCAGATTTTGATTGATTTTTATATAAACGAAAGGATAGAACAAATGTACCAGATAATGACAGCCGACGAGGCAATGGATCTTATAAATGACGGAGATGTGATCGCACTCAACTCATTTCTCGGCATAGATATTCCAATCGAGCTTCACGAGGCATTATATAAAAGATACCAGAGGACAGGTTCGCCGAAGCACCTCACCGCTATATCAAGCGCGGGCTTTGGCGCGTGGGATGAGAACAAGGCGGCAGAGGGATACATAAGAGACGGCGCAGTTGACAAGATCATCTGTGGACATTTCGGAGCCATGTACAGCACCAAGAAGCTTGTCCTTGAGGACAGATTTGAGGCATACAATCTCCCACTCGGCTGTATCTCACACGCAATTCGTGCACAGGCCGGCGGACTTCCGGGAGCACTCTCCAAGGTCGGTCTCGATATATTTGTCGATCCTAGACTTGAGGGACCGGGAATCAACAACATATCAAAGGATGACTCACTTGTTAAATACGTCGAGCTGGACGGTGAGGAATTCCTCTACTACAAGCTGCCGCTTATCAACGTGGCTATCATCAAGGGAACTGCTGCCGACCGCAAGGGCAACATCTCATTTGAGGATCTGTTTACCGCAGGAGATGCGCTGTCCATCTGTCAGGCTGTAAAGGCAAATGGCGGAAAGGTCATCGTGCAGGTTGACAGACTTGTGGCAAGGCCATCAAGACCTCACAATACCATTATTCCGGGATGTCTGGTTGACGCTATCGTTGAGATACCGCCGGAGCCAAGACACGCATCATACGAATCCCTGACAGGAAGTTTTGAGATTCCATATTCACAGTGGCAGGACTGGGCTGAGATGCTTTCCGGTCGTACCAAGACAAAGAATGTCGTCAATACAAGCGCAGAGATCATTGGAAGAAGGGCCGCTCTGGAATTAAAACCGGACGATATAGTCAACATAGGTGTTGGAATTCCGGAGACTGTATCCAAGTATGCCAGAGAGAACGGTATTCTGGACAAGATAACCCTGACCGTAGAATCCGGAGGTGTAGGCGGATTTCCTGCATCGGGCAAGGTGTTCGGCGCTGTCATTGGCGCGGACTCCATCTATGACATGGCAAACCAGTTTGATCTCTACAACAATGGCGGTCTTGATATCTGTTTCATGGGCGGGATCGAGGTTGACAGGTTCGGGAATGTAAATGCCCACAAGGGTCCTGGCGCATTTGCCGGTGTAGGCGGATTTGCAAATATCACCGCCAAGACAGCAACCGTTGTGTTCTGTCTCACATTTGATACGAAGGGGCTTGCCGTGGAGGACAATGACGGCATCGTGACCATCAAAAACGAGGGAAGCATTCCTAAGTTCGTAAACGATGTCAGAAGCATCAGTTTCTCAGGAAAACGTGCGCTGGCAAACAGGCAGAGGGTTATATACGTCACAGAACGATGCGTATTTGAGCTTACTGAAAAGGGACTCAAACTCATAGAAGTGTACCCGGGAATTGATCTTGAACATGACATTCTGAACAAGCTTCCTTTCAAGGTTGAGGTGGATGAAAGGCTGCGATAGCTAGAAGGCTGAGAAAAGTAAATCCTAATATATTAAAAGATCGTGAGAAGATCCCTACTCAAAATCTTCCCACGATCTTTTATGTACATCATTTTCTTATCTACATTAACTTTCTCACAATAACTAATGCTTCCCCACCAGCTCCACGCACACGATCTCCGGATAGTTAAACAACCTCGCAGGTATCACGCTGTTGCCAAGGCCTCGGCTGACTATCATCTCTGTGCCGTCCATATAGTATTCACCTGCTGTATATTCTGGAAGAAATCCCTGATCCGGAGCCACTATCCCTCCGACAAACGGCAGTCTGAACTGTCCGCCATGGGCATGTCCGGAAAGCACGAGATCAACACCGGTGTCGGCATACCTGACAAGGTATTGTGGCTCATGTGCAAGAACGACCGTGAGCTCTTTTTCCCCAGAGTCTTCATTATCAGCGGTCTCTTCCTTCTGTTCAGCTTGATCATTCCTAATACTTTCGTCACTAAGCAACGCCTCCAGTGTTCCATCCGCAAGACTTTTATCGTCCAGCCCAACCAGCCTAAACTTTGCATCACCCATGGATATCTCCACAACCTGATCATCCAGAATAACCACCCCGGCACCTATAAGCCCATCCATAAGCTCGTCATATTCAGATTTCTCAAGCCAATATTCATGATTGCCTGTGACATAGTATACCGGACATATTTTCACGATCTCATCCACAAATTGGACTGCGCGGTCTACATTTGTGTGATTTGAGTCCACAAGATCTCCGGTCAGGACGATCATATCAGGTTCACATTCTCTTATCCTGCCCACCAGTTTCTGGTTATTCTTGCCAAACTTTGCATTGTGCAGATCCGATATCTGGACTATGCGATATCCCTCAAGATCTGCGTCAAGCTGCTCTGCCGCATATGTATAATGTGTGGTTTCAAGGTGTTTGTTCTGAAAATTGCAGAACAATATTATGACAATAACTATGCTCAGAGTAATTGCCAATTTTATATATTTCTGCTTTTTCGTATTTCTACTTTTTTGTTTTTTAGATTTTCCTTTCATTCGCAGCCCCACTTTTATAATGCCATGATCTTCTCATCTCTTATTCGACCTCCGCCAGATCTTTCTCTCCTGTGCCTCCTTTATCAGCATGTCCCGGAAATCAGGATGGGCTATGGATATCAGAGCCTCCGCTCTCTCCCATGTGGATCGTCCTTCAAGGTTTATCACACCGTACTCTGTCGCAAGAAAGTACACCTGACTTCTCGGCGAGGTGATGATATCTCCGTTGAACTGCGGTTTTACCCTGGAATGCTTCACCCCATTCCTGTCGGTGTGTGTGGAACTCATGCAAATAAACGCCTTGCCGCCACGGGAGCCCGAGGCTCCGATCAGGAAATCGAGCTGTCCGCCGGTTCCGCTGATCTGGCGTGAACCACTGCTCTCTGCCGCAACCTGTCCGTACAGATCCACAGCCACACAGCTGTTTATGGACACCATGTTGTCTATCTGCGATATGACATATGGCCTGTTCACATACTCAAGTGGATATGCGGCGATTCCCGGATTGTCGTCCAGCCACTCATACAGCTCATTTGAACCGATGGCACAGCCAAATACGCCTTTTCCTCGGTCTATGTTCTTGTATTTATTTGTCAGCTTGCCCGCCTTGTACAGGGCTAGATATGCATCCGAGCAGAGCTCCGTGTGCATGGCAAGATCCTTGAGATCCGACTGAGCCAGCATCTCACCCACCGCATTTGGCATTCCCCCGATACCGAGCTGCAGTGTTGAACCATCTACTATGTATGGAATGAGCAGCTCCGCTATCTTCCGGTCAACCTCCCGCGGTGCCTGTGTTTTCACATCAGCAAATGGCTCGTGCTCCCCCTCTACGATCATATCCACATCCGATATGTGAATACACTCGTCATATCCACCGCGTATCTTAGGCATGTGCTCATTCACCTCAACTATCACGATGTCCGCCTTCCTGGCAATAGGGGCAGCTACACCGGTATTCACCGAGAAGTTAAAATAGCCATGCTTGTCCATAGGTCCCACCGACACCATGACCACATTCACATGGAGGAAATACTCATAATAAGCCGCATTGTTGTGGAACACCATCGGTATATAATAGCATTTGCCCTCATCGCACAGCTTTCTCTCGTACTGCGAACAGTGCCAGCTATGATACACAAAATGCTCCTGACTGTCATCGCACTCTGCAACCTCTATAGGCCCAGCCATCAGATTGCCCCTGATCTTCACATCGTGCAGCTCATCTCTCCGCTTTGCCAGTGCTCTGTCAAGTAGCACAGGTTTTCCAAGGGACGATGTGTAATCGACCCAGTCTCCATCCTTGACACACTCCACCGCAGCCTCCGGTGTACGCAGCTTTTCTCTATACATTTGCTGAAAATCGAACATATAAATCCCCCTTTATTAAATAACGTTTCACCGCTTGTCCTCCCTCAATAGTCTCAATCACTATTATCAAATAAATCAAATATCATTTCAACATTTTTAGAGATATTCCAGTCCAAAATAGTCATAATATTTTTCCACTTTCACTGGAACAATGCTCATTTACATCTAATTGCAAAACGCAAAAAAGCCCCCCGCATACCTGCACCTTGCAGATACACGGAGGGCTCTACGAATATTAGTCATCTGTTATTAAGTAATCTCGCATTTCTTACATTATTCGATTGCGATGTAATTACTCTTCTCTACTTTCTTCTGCTCTTCCTTCTTAGGAATCGACAGTTTCAGTACGCCATGTTCATACTTTGCATGAATGTCTTCCTGGGTAACTCCCTCACCGACATAGAAGCTTCTGCTCATGCTGCCGGCATAACGCTCACGCCTGATATACTTGCCGCTCTTCTTGTCCTTTTCGTCCTTATCCAGACCCTTTGCAGCCTCAATTGTCAGGTAACCATCAGCAAGCTGAACCTTTACTTCATCTTTCTTGAATCCTGGGAGATCCATATCTACTTCATATGAATCGTCTGTCTCACGGACATCGGTCTTCATCATGTTCTTTGCATGCTTGCCATACAGAGCACGCTCGGTAGGTGCTAACACTTTACTGAACTCCTTGTCAAAATCCCTTCCAAATGGGAAATAGTCATTCATCCAATCATCAAATAAATCTTCTCCAAAAATACTAGGTAACATAAGTCATTTCTCCTTTCAATCTCAAACAAGTGTCGGAAATTGTGGTTTCTTATGAAACCCCAAGGCACTTAGACTTTTTGTTTACTGTTACTTTCAAAATAATTGTCAAGATAAACTTTCGGGATTCTTTCTCTTCTTTCTTATCCCTTTCCTTATCTTTGACTATGTTATACACCTAGTTGTTAGCATTGTCAATAGGTGAGTGCTAATTCTTTTGTGAAGATTTTGTGTCCTATTCCTGTAATAGCCAATCCGCTATTCTGGCACAGTTTCCAGACCTGTTTTGTTATCATAATAAGATTCAACCAGAGCGCAGTCCATGATCAAAACGTAGAATACATTTCCATAATAACGGTTTTCCACTATTCTTCCGTGATCAAGAACAGGAAGATATGTTCCATCTTTTTTTGCAAAATGGAACCTTACATAGTCATTATTTCCACTGGTCTTTGCATCAATCTGTTTCCAGATGCTGGTCTCAACAGAATCCCGTTCGTCTGGATGGACCAGGTTTCTGAATCTATGATCTGTGTAATCAAGAAAATCATCAAAATCCCTGCAGCCAGCAAATTCTATCAGTTCACGATTTGCAAATAAAATATTATCATTTTCAGGATCAGCTATATATATAAGGAAAGCTCCCGGAAGATTCTTTGATACATCCTGAAGTGCAAACCCAAGCTGGCTTCTGTGCTGCATCTTATAAGCTCCTCGATAAGGACTGCAATTATGCTTTCCATGAAGTTTTACCGCATAAAGTGCCATATCCGCGCATCTGATAAGCTCCGAAACATCTTCACAATCTTTTGGATATTCTGCATACCCAAGAGAAATGTAAAATGGATGCTCCCCACCATTATATGTTATATGCCGTGACTGAAGAGTAAATTGTTCTATTTTCTTTCTTGCCTCTTCCTCTGTTGTGTCAACCAGAATGGCGGAGAACTCATCACCGCCATTTCTGCAAATAATAGAATTATCATTGAAATAGCTCTGTATGTCCTGTGCAAGACTTTTCAGTGCGGCATCTCCAACTACATGACCATACATATCATTTATAAATTTAAAATCATCAATATCCATCTGTATACCCACGCAATGAATATGAAGATCGCCCTGCATAACCTTTTTGAGCTGTTCGTCAAACCCCTTACGATTCAAGAGTCCGGTCAGCGGATCTGTTATCGCCATTTTTTTTAATGTATCTCGATGTCTCTCAATCACAAGGATGACCACCGTTAATCCAGTTAAGAGCAAAATAACACATATTCCCAAAAACAGCTGCGGAAATACATTCCACCCATGACTCCAGCCATCAGCAGGCATTATCTCAAAATCAAATAGACTGTCGCAAAATTCAAACTCAAATGTAATCGGATTCTTCATAATATTGCCGGATGATGATACTATCTCTGTATCATCAGACAAAGGGGAAACTGTCTTTGTCAGGGAGTAATCATAACCGAATTTTGTGAGTGCCTGAATTGATTCTGTAAATATCTCCGGAACACGTATAATTACTATGGTAAATCCCCAAAATACTGGAGAGCCATCTGCCCCCTCCAGATATACAGGATTTCTAATCGCAATGCCCTGCCCCCCCTGTTTTAAATCAAAAGGACCCTGCATCGTGACTATATTTTTATCTCTTCCATAGCGGCATATCTCTCCACGACTTTCATCATGCATCAAATCTATCTTTCCAGCTTCATTCCCTGCCTCCGGATATATATCTGTGACAACACCGTCAGGCGCAATCTGTATGCTCTGAATAAAATCTGCCATCAGATCCCGAGCAACTTTTTGAAAATTGTCAATTTTCCCATTTTCGCTGATTGCTATCTCTTCAAGTGTATCTGTAATTGCAACTCCACGGTTCATGTCATTCTGTAGTCGTTCTGCATATGTTGTGGCATTAAGCGCTGTGACATTCCGTACCTGTTTATAATTTGATCTATATGAATGATATAAAACTACTGTCAAAACCAGACAGCCAACCAGAAAAATGAGAACCGGCAACATAAGCTTTTTGTTATGGTTTTTACGCGAATTCATAGTATGTCATCTCTCCTTATTTTGGATGCTATTTACAAGTTCTCTACAAATTGCACATATTTTATCGCATTCATTCATTTTTGACAAGTCAGCATTCAGGGATGTTTTTTTAGAGGAATAGTATTATAATACAGAAACGAAAAGAGGTAATCGCTATGCAGATAAGTATAATTTTGCTCGGAAAGCTTATTAACTTTTTTATTATGATCCTGCTTGGTTTTATTCTTGTCAACAAAAATATATTAAAATCATCTGACAGCCGGATATTATCTATCATCGTGGTATACCTGGTGATGCCCTGTGCCATAATTGGTTCATTTGAGATTGATTTTACAAAAGAAAAACTGCAGGGACTGTTATTTTCCGCTGTCATTGCAGTTATTATACATGTTCTGCTGTTGATTTTTATAAATATCGGAAGGAAATTTTTGCACTGGACCCCGGTTGAATGTGCAACTGTCATGTATTCCAACTCGGGAAATATGATTATCCCACTTGTAAGTGCTATTCTGGGTTCCGACTATGTACTGTATTCATGCGCATTTATGTCTGTACAACTGATATTTCTCTGGACACACTGCAGCACAATGCTCTCCGAAAAGCCACACCTGGAATGGAAAAAGATAATATCCAATATAAATGTATTAGCCATAATAGCAGGTCTCCTGCTATTTTTCTGCAAGATAAAACTGCCAGCCGTCATCCTTGCACCGATAAATGACATCGGGAATATGCTTGCACCTCTAAGCATGATAGTAACTGGTATGCTGATGGCTGATTCGCCGATTCTGGCCAGCCTGAAGAATGCAAAACTATACCTTTTCTCTGCCATCAGACTCGTTATCTGGCCTACTATTTTGCTGCTTATAATGTGTGTAAGTCATGTATACGAATTTATTCCAGACGGAAGAACCTTACTACTCATAGTATACCTTGCCTCCATCACGCCATCAGCTTCAACAATCACCCAGATGGTTCAGGTATATAACAAAGATGCAACATACTCCAGTCTTTTAAATGTATTTACTACTTTGTTCTGTATCATAACCATGCCTTTGGCTGTCATATTGTTCTCATGGCTGATACTTTAATGGGGACGTTTTTTTTACTTTAATGGGGACGTTTCTTTTGTCATGAGGATTGTCCCTGGAACAGACAAGCAAAAGAGCCCCCCGCATACCTGCACCTTGCAGATACACGGAGGGCTCTACGAATATTAGTCATCTGTTATTAAGTAATCTCGCATTTCTTACATTATTCGATTGCGATGTAATTACTCTTCTCTACTTTCTTCTGCTCTTCCTTCTTAGGAATCGACAGTTTCAGTACGCCATGTTCATACTTTGCATGAATGTCTTCCTGGGTAACTCCCTCACCGACATAGAAGCTTCTGCTCATGCTGCCGGCATAACGCTCACGCCTGATATACTTGCCGCTCTTCTTGTCCTTTTCGTCCTTATCCAGACCCTTTGCAGCCTCAATTGTCAGGTAACCATCAGCAAGCTGAACCTTTACTTCATCTTTCTTGAATCCTGGGAGATCCATATCTACTTCATATGAATCGTCTGTCTCACGGACATCGGTCTTCATCATGTTCTTTGCATGCTTGCCATACAGAGCACGCTCGGTAGGTGCTAACACTTTACTGAACTCCTTGTCAAAATCCCTTCCAAATGGGAAATAGTCATTCATCCAATCATCAAATAAATCTTCTCCAAAAATACTAGGTAACATAAGTCATTTCTCCTTTCAATCTCAAACAAGTGTCGGAAATTGTGGTTTCTTATGAAACCCCAAGGCACTTAGACTTTTTGTTTACTGTTACTTTCAAAATAATTATCAAGATAAACTTTCGGGATTCTTTCTCTTCTTTCTAATCCCTTTCCTTATCTTTGACTATGTTATACACCCAGTTGTTAGCACTGTCAAGAGGTGAGTGCTAATTATTTGTGAAAAATGTGTGAATACTTGACTTTTCAAGCACATAGAATATGGTTTTTGGCTTATTTACATACGATTTACATATTTTAAAACACTATTACATAATTCAAGGGAGAATGTATTTACCCATTCCCCCTCATTTTACTTTGTAGCAACTTCATATAACTATTATACTGCCATCATGCTCTCCAGCTTTTCAAGCTCATTCTGTATTCTGTCATCATTAACATGGTTATATACGTCCATTGTAATTGCTATATCACTATGTCCCATAATTCTTTGTAATACCTTTATATCAATTCCAGCCTCTGCCATTCTTGTACAGCCTGTATGTCTGAATGTATGCGCTGATATATGCGGTAATAATACTGGCTGTCTATTATCCGATTCAGCCATCATTGTCTCACGCTTATTATATGTTTCAACAACGTTTTTCATTGCATTGTTAAAACCGTTCGGAGCAATAGGCTTTCCGCTTTTTGTTGTAAATATAAATTTGCTATAACCATCAACTGTATAATCCCTTGGTGTTCCCATGAACATTTTATATTGTCTCTGATCTGCCAAAGCATTATATATATCATTTGTCATCGGAATTTCTCTATGTCCTGATTCTGATTTAGTATCTGTTATCATAAATTTAGTTTTACCATCTGACGCTTTTTTGTAAATAAGCTGATGATCTATGAATATCTTTTTACTCTTCATATCAACATCATTCCATGTAATACCTATAACCTCACCAATTCGGCATGCTGTGCCTATCATATACTTTATCATAGGCACATACGAATTATAAACATTGCTGTTCTCCATAAAGTCTAACAATATTCTCTGTTCCTCACGTGTCAATGCTTCCTTAACCTTTGCTCCGCCTTTATATGGCTTTATACACTCCTTTTTCACTGGATTTTTACGAATCATATCGTCATCTAATGCTAAATTAAAGCAAGAAACAAGGATCGTATGAAAAAACTTTATTGTACTGTTTGATAACCCCTTGTCTTTCAACTCTTTGTAAAATTTCATAATGTGTGAGGTCTTTATATTTTTTATCTCAGCATTTCCCAGCTCAGAATCACGCAAGTTACAATTCCACATACCTATATAATTGTTCTTTGATGTTTCTTTTAAACTTCCACTATCCTTTAGGCTTATATACAGATCAAATAACTGGTTTAATGTCATCTTTGAGGCTGTTCCATTTATACCATCTTCCAAATCTCTTATTATCTGCTTTTCCTTTTTTCTCAGTTCTGATAAATCCCAGTCATATACAACTTTTGCATGTCCTAAAGTGTCCTTATACTGAAAATAATAACGTCCATTTGATCTCTGTCCCTCACCTTTTAACAGATTCCTGCCCTTGTTGTCTTTTCTCTTTTCTGCCATAATATTGTCATCCTTTCTAATTGCTGGAATGCCGATACTATGATAGAATATTTCATGGTACGGACACTCGTACTATATGTATTTGGGTTAGTCATCGCTTTGGTCGGGGGTGGCTAACCTTTTTATTTACCTAAAAGCAAATTCAATGCTTTTCTAATCGCCTCACCTTTACTGATTCCATTATCTTCACAATACAGTTCCAATTGTTTTGATAATTCATCATCAAGACGAATACTAAAGCGTATATCTTTTGGTCGGTCTGCTTTAGGTCTACCAACTTTTCTATTTTGTGACACCTCAACTTCACTTCCTTTCTATTTATGTCACACTTTAATTATAATATATGTGTGACATAAATACAATAAAAATGTTTATTATAATTGATAGTAAGTGCTAATATTTTCAGATTTTCCTTATAAATCAACGATTTTCAACACATTACATGCCGACTTATATCACAATTACATATTTTTTACATGTTTCTACTCAAATTTGCTTTGGTAATATCTCCTATGTACTTTTTGTCCTATCCTATATTCACTATCTTTGATTTTTTAACGCTATTTTGCAAATTATAAGCAAGACATACAAATATATGCACAACACCTATAAAATGCAAAATAGCGTTAAATTTCATTGTTAGTTGTGAGAAAATCAACTATATAAGTGATGGTGTAGCTGTCATGCTTGCTTGTCTTTCTGCCTTATATTTCTTTCCTTCAGCCGATTCAACCCCCAATCTTTCCTCAAGTCCGTTCAACATATAAGAAGTTGTGGTATTATCCTCTTTTTCTAGTGATTCTCGTAACTGGCTGAAATATGCGTCCGGAGGAATAAACTGAGCTGGCTTGTCAACATCCGCTTTTGAATATCCACTAAAAGTGAGTTTATCAAATGGTACCGTTCCAATACAGTCTTTCAGTTTTTCCCTCAAGTAAATCAAATTCATTTCCTCACCTCTGAATTTGCCTAACTGCTCAGAAAGCACACGATCTGATAAACAACCACCCTTTTTCATCGTTTGTATAAAGTCGATTGTGTCTCTCATTTCCTGGCTAGGTGTAAATTTACTTGAAATTACACTGTTCTGTAGCTCTGTTACAGATTCCAGCATATCTTCATTTGTCTTTTTGCAAATTTCCTCATATCTGCTACGATATAATATTTCTTCTTCCCGTTTGCCCTCATTAGAAAGTTTCGGATTGTTATAAATTTCTTGTAATTTGCCTCTAAGTTCCTGCTTTGCCTTTGCAATTTGACGCATTCCTGCATAAACTCGTCCACTGTTGATAGTAATTTCTAAATTCTTATCCATAATTTTCATCCTTTCTTGATTAAAATAAAATAACTACAAGTTCCAAAACTGAAATTGTTAAAGTAATGATCGTTGCAACTTGCCAAACTCGACAACGTTTTTTTAATTTGTGTAGAACTTCTGTGGCTGATCTTTCCATGTGCATACTCCTTTCTTCAAAATTAAAATAAAAGCATAAAGTTTACTTTACTATTCTTGACTTTTCAGCATTTCTTCAAGGTTCTGTATTCGGCTTATAATGTCCGCCTGCTCTCGATTTTTCAGTGATAAATCAAGCAGGGTTTGACTTGCTCGAACCTTAATTCCTGCGGAAACTTCCTTATCATCAAGAATATTGATAAGCGTGTCCAATGCCTTAAAATTTGCATCTTCTAACTTGCTTGAAATAACTTGAAACTGGTCATTTCTTGCATTTTGTAGCTTTTCTCTAAAATCTGGCTTTCTGAGCCTGCTATAAACCGATTGTTCACTCAATCCAACTTCAGCACTTGCCTGCTTGATTGTTGCAGAAGATAAAAGTGCGGAAATTAGTTGGTTGTCCGTTACTCTCAATCTATATCACTTCCTTTCAATGATTCAGGCGGGGCAGATGAAACTGCTAAATCTTCATCAGATGGAATATCATCAATGATAATGGCATCCGCTTTAAAAGTGTTAATATCAACCTGTTTCCCGTCCAAAAAATACTTCCCGTCCTTATAATCAAGAATAACAACTTTTGCGGTTTTTGAATCTGCAAGCCTTTTGATTGCTTTTAGTCGGTTTTCATAATTCTTCAAGTTATATCAACTCCTTATCTGCTATATAACTATAAGATAATAGTTATATATAATATAATTATTATTACATTACGCTTTGTAAATCCTTGCAAACCCTATTAAATACAAGGCTTGCATACTGTTTAGCACTAAAATTTTGTACAAAGCCTAAAGATATTCGCTCATATTACCTATTTCACGAATAACGCTTGCTTGTTCTTTAATGTAGCCATAAGGGATATGTCCTTTATTGCTATATAGCTTGGCTACACATTTTTTTGCTCGTCTGTTCTCGTTGTGTGTTATCTTTTCACATAATGCCCTTGAACCTTTCCCGACTGATAAAAAATGAATATGCCAATCCACTTCATGAGGTATTGCAAACTTATAAAGCAAGTTATTCTCATCACGAACAAAAACCTTTTTATATCCCCCCTTTTCTGTTTTTACAGTTACTTTCTTGCACATATCGCCTTTATTGTGACTAAGACACATTACAATAGCGGTCTCTTTATAATGCTTTTCGTGCTGATAGTATGCGGTTCTTCTAATCCGATTGAACTGTAACAACAATTCGTCATAATCTTTTATTTTTACAAATTCAATACTATAACTGGGTACTGTTTTACTATTCATGTCAATCTTCTACCCCTTAATTACAAGCCTTGCTTTTTTATCAATATTGTTCGATATTTCCTCATATAGCTCCTTTGCCTCTCGCCTTGTAAAATTGATCAGCTCAAAGCTTGGCTTTCCATCTTTTTCCTCTGGAACTATAATTGCATGCCCTGCAAGCGCATATTTGATTGCCTGACTAATACTACAATCAACAGTTGCTATAAAGATCTTTTTCAATTTTTACACTCCCTTTCTACTCTGTTGAAATGCCATCAAGGTACCTTTGAATCTTTGCAACATTCCACAAAACACGCCGTCCTACTTCTATTCGTGCTTTTGCACTCACGCCAATTTCTATTGCTGTGGGTCGACCACAATCCAAAACACCTTGTAAGCGTTCAGTCGTTATTGCAAGTCTATCCTTACATTCTATAAACTGATCTTGTTTTGTTGACCTCATCACATCACCCCTGTATTGAATATCCTTTTCTTTCGCACCATTTCAGAAAATCTGCCTTTGACATTACATAACTTTTCAACCCTTTCTTTTTTAAGGTTGGAAAATCATCACTGTGCAAATAGCTATAAATTGTTGCTGAACAACACCCTAACAATTCTTGAGCTTGTTTAACAGTTATATATTCATCCATAAGGCTTCCTCCTTTCTAAAATTTGTACAAAAAAAAGCGAGCATAACATAATAGACTGATAGAATGACTTTGGTTACATCCAAAAAACTTTCCATCAAAATCCATTATGTTATACTCGCTCAGCTCACTTTATACTGTGTCTCAAACTTTTTCCCTAGAGGTTTATGTCAGATGATATGCATTAAATATTCTATGCATACCCGTTGTTTTAAGTGCCTCAACTTCACTTTCTAGGTTGCCTGCGTGCTTTTCATTGTACAAACTTTGTAATTTATTAGTATTATATACATTATTATTAAATTGTCAACAACACATATAACTTTTTTACAACATCCTTTTACCATCTCTTTTGAATACATATTTTTTACATATTTTTTTATGCATTAGACAACATTAGACAAAACATACTATCTATAATGATTCCTCTTTTTCCCTTGATTTTACTAGCTTTTAAGCACTTTTATACACAAGACAAAACAACACAAATTTCAATGTGTACTTACAAGAGGTGAGTGCTAATTATTTTGTGAAGATTTTGTGTCCACTCCCAGCCTCAAAGTGGTATTTGGCAATTCCAAGATCTATCTTCGTGCAGATTCCTCTCGGAGCTTTCGCTGTCACCATCTCATCTTTCAGCTCAAACATGAACTTCTGCTGGTTCACCGCTGTCGGTGCCAGACACACCGCCTCCATCCCCTTCGTGAACCAGTCTGTCTCCACATCTGCACTGCTGATTTCTGATATATCTTTGCTCTTGTGTGCAACACCCTGATTCTCACCATACCCAAGGGCAATCACTATCAGCAGTTTCTGTCCTTTGCCTATGACTGCCCTGGTCTTACCATGTGACATTGCAACCCAGCATGTGTTAAGTCCAAGTTCCTGACATCCAAGCACCAGCTTTTCACCGTAGTAGCCGGCCTTTTCCTGGTCGTTCTTCGCGCCAACTATCGCTATATAATTAGAAACATTTGTGAATTTGCCGTAATGCGCCATAAACGAATCAAAACAGTTCGGCTCATCGTAGACCGCCTGCATACTCAGTCCGCTCTCAGAATTTATCTCAGAGATAAGCCTGTCGATCTCCGCACGTTTCTCCTGCTCGATTGGCTTATCTTTATATTGCCGCACACTGTGCCTCTCCTTCATCAACTGTAACATATCCATGCATTTTCCCTCGCTCTCATTCTGATATCTACGCCGAGTATAGTCCATCAAACTTAAATTGAGATTTCATGTATTCCAAGGGATTTAATAATTGTTATATTTTATTATCAA
>ERZ779729.223-NODE-223-length-64001-cov-20.850296_pt1 | contig 64001 bp, 45 predicted proteins | sample MGYA00511072_ERZ779729 | MGnify/ENA primary metagenome ERZ779729 (study PRJEB29588, sample SAMEA2156675) | human gut metagenome | biome: human gut; feature: human-associated habitat; material: faeces | place: Denmark | collected 2008/2010 ...
GGTGTGCGCGCGTTAGGGTCTACGCGTTTGGGGTGTGCGCGTTCGTGGTGTGTGCGGGCGTATTATCAGAACTTGTACTTAACACCGAGGTCGAAGAGCTGAGGGTCGTTCTTCTGTATGAGCCGGTTGTACTTGGCGTAAAGAGCGATATCCTTATACTCGTAATCAAGGGCAGCTTCGAGGACGGCGCGGTCGCGCTGATAGAGGTTTGCGTCGTCGCGGATGTAGTACCATCCGGAGCCTGAGCTGTGTCTGGCCTTGATGTCGTCGAAGGGCGAAGCGAATTCGTGGTAATAGACGCCGCCGACCTTAAAGGCGAACTTGCCGTACTTTTCGGTTTTGACTTCTTTTTTGAGGAAGAGGCCGATACCGGCTTCGACGGAGAGGTTGTGCGTCTTTTTGGTAACGAGGTCGTTTTCGCCGTTTCCTTCGTCAAATCCGTCTTCGGTATAGCCGAGGGCATTGAGCATAAGGGCGGGTTCGAGTTCGGCGTAGCCGTTGAGGTCAACGGTGTAGCGGAGTTCGTTGGTGAGGCCGTAGAAGAAGTCGGTGATGTCCGATTCCCTGTCGGAGCCGCGGTCGTATTCGCCGTAACCGTAGCCGAGGCTTAAGACGGAAGCGAGGCGGAGGTTGTCGGTAAATTTGTGGAGCCAGGGCATAAAGACGGTAACGATGTTGAGGTCGCGGTCGCCGCCGTCGTCATAGCTGGTTGAAATTTTGGTATAACCGATACCGAGGCCGAGGCGGTTTTTATTATCAATCCTCTTGTCGCCAAAGGTATACATGGAGTTGGCGGAGAGGTCGTAACCGGAGAGGTAGCTCTTGTTGTCGGTTTCAAGGTTATAGTTGTCATAACCGGCGATAACGCGGTAAGGCTCGTCGGACGGTTTCAGGATGGTGTCGGCCATATTGCGGTTAAGGCTCCGGAGCACCTGGAAGTTCTCGTCGGCGAAGTTGGTGAGGGTATTGAGGCCGGCCTTGTCGGCAATGCTGAGGGCAGCGCCGGCGTCGGAAGAAGCGCCTTTGATATCGTCATACATGCCTTCAAGGTTGCCTTGTTTGTAGTTCTGTTCAAGATATTCGCCGAGGGAGGCGTTTTGCGCAAACTCGTTGAAGTTTCTGCGGTTGAGGACGACGTCATAGCCGCCGGAAGCGTTTTGCTTTTTCTCGGCTTTGAAGAGGGCAGATTCTGAGGAGAGGTTCAAGCCGTCGGCGTTTTCGGTTTTGAGGCTTCCTTCCTGGACATAGGTATCCTGATTGCCGCCCATGACGGTGGAGGAACCTGCGGCGAGGTCGCCTTTGAGGCTTTCGGCTTCATAAACGCCGCCGTCTTCAAGGTAGATTTTGCCGCCGAGGGCGTCGAGGTCGGCGTCTCCGGAGAAGCTCATAAGGCTGTAATTGCGGAGTTTTGCCCCGTTGAGAGTAATGCCGGAACTGCCTTCGCGGACTTCGCCGTTGACGGTGATGGTGCCGAAGTTGTTGACGACGGCGTCGGAAGAATTTTCATCAATAAAGATGCCGTGCGCCTGTCCGTCGGGCGAAGAGTTGACGGTGATGGTGCCGGTTTCGGTGTTGGTTACCGTGGTGCCCTGACCGTCTTTGACGTAGATGCCGTAGGCGTTTTGCCCTTCAACGTCGATGGAACCTTCGTTGGTGATGGTGTTTTGGCCTTCGCCATAGATGCCGTAAGCGTTTTCGGCGTTTCCGGAGATGGCAACGGAGCCTTTGTTGATGACGGTGCCGCCGATGTTGGAGTAGATGCCGACGGCATCACCGCCGTTATAACTCTTGATGGCGACGGATGCGCCGGTGTCATTGGTAACGGTGCCGGAGGACGAGCCGTACATGCCGTACGCCGTGCCCGTGCCGAAGTGGCTGATGGTGATGCGCCCGATGCCCCCGTTTACGCTGTCCGTCGTGTTCTTTATGTTCGCTCCGTTCTTTATGCCGTATACGTCTTTGCTCTCTTCTGCGCTGATTGTAATGTCTATGGCGGTTTGATTTGTCAGAGTAAGCTTGGAGTTGAAAGCATTTTCAGATATACAGGTGCCGTTATCTTCAATATATCCCTCTTTACAAGAGTCAATACCATATTTTCCTTCACATTGCGAACAGTTGGCTCCGGTCGGGCAGCTGTTGTACGAAAATCTGCTGTCGCAGGCGCAAGTACCGTTAGTCAGGATATATCCTTTGCTTGCATCGCAGCTGATGACATATTTACATCCTGAAACGCTGTCCGTTCCGCAGGAAGAAGCTCCGGTCGGGCAGGAGTCAAAGCCGGAAGTATTGTTGCAGGTGTATGAACAGGTGAAACACTGGGTGTCGCCGGAATATGCACCGGTATTTTCCGTTCCGACATTGGCATAGCTGCTGGTGGTACATGCGGTTGTCTGGCCGCTGGAGCAGGTTTTGGGATCACATTTGCCGCATACTTTACCACCGGAAGTGCCGCTGGAAGAGAAAGTCCAGCCGTTAGCTTTTGATGTTCCGCAGTTATCAACGGACTGATAGGCTGTGCTGTAGCCAGAGGGGCAACTGGTCGATCCGGTTTGTTTCCAACATCCTGATCCGCTGGCACTTTCTGTACAAGTATAGCCGCCTTCCTGACAGGTTGCTTGACTGGTGAACGGATAATCGGACGGGCATTGGGCACCGGTGTAGCAGGCTACCGGAGAGGTAATAGAGTTGGTGCAGGTTTTGCCGCTCGGGCAGCTGCCGGCCGTCCAACCGGAAGCGCAGGAATAAGTGCATTTATAGCAGGTGTTGCTGCCGACAGTGGTCGTTTCCTGACTGTAGGTATAGCCGGTTCCGCCGGAGCAGGGCGTTGTGCCGTTGTTATACTCGGACGGACAGCTTTGCGAACCGTTGCGGATGTAGCAGGTTTTGCCGTTTTCAATAGTGGTAGTGCATGTATAGCCGCCATTAGTGCAGTTGGTCTGGCTGGCAAAGGCATTTGATTCGTTACAAGCATAGCTGCATTCGTAGCAGGGGGTATTACCCTGGAAAGAGCCGGTTTCCTGCGCCGAACCCGTGGTATAGGTACCGTTATTGCAGGTTTGGCTGGTACTGGAACCGACAGGGCAGGTTTTGGCAACGCATTCGTTGCAGGCGGTGTTTCCGGCATAATCTACACGGTTAATCGTCCAGCCGTTGATACCGGTTGTCTGGCAATCGGCAGCGCTGGTGATGTCTGTAGACCCGGTATCGCAGGTTCTTGCTGTGCACAGGCCGCACGCGGTGTCGCCGGCATAACCGTTAATGCTGAAGTTCCAGCCTTCGCTGCCGCCGACGCCACAGGAAGAAACGCTGGTGTTTGAAGTGGATGCGCCGTTGGTGCAGGTTTTGGCTTCACATTTACCGCATACCTGTCCGCCGGAGGTGCCATTTGAAGAATAATTCCAGCCTTCGGGGTGAGCTTTGCCGCTGCAGTCTTCCAGCCCGGCAGTGTAGCCGGACGGACATTGAGAAGCAGATCCTCTGAGCCAGCAGGTCTTTCCGTTTTCTTCAACCTGCGTGCAGGTGTAGCCGCCTGCCTGACAATTGCTTTGTTCGGCAAAGGCTGTTGATTCGTTACAAGCATAAGTGCAGAGATAGCAGATGCTGTCACCGGCAGCGCCATGTTCCGTTTCGCTGGCAACTTTGGTATAGGTTCCGGCAGAGCATCCGGCTGTCGTCGAGCCGTCCTGACAGGTTTTGGCTGTACATTTGCCGCAGGCTTCATCGCCATTGTAACGCGTACTGTCAATCTGGATTGTCCAACCGTTGGCTCCCTGGCTGCCGCAGTCGCTGACGTCTTGTTTAGAAGTGCTGAAACCGCTGTTGCACTGCAATTTGTCGCACTCGCCGCATTTCAAATCACCGGACATACCGTGTTCGGTGTAGCTCCAGCCGAGGCTGCCCTTGGTGCCGCAGTCGGCAACGCTTTGGTATTGGGTAGAACCGATTTCACATTGTTCGGCATTGCCGCGCAGCCAGCAGGTTAACCCATGCCCGGTTACGGACGAGCATTGGTAAGCGCCGTTGCTGGTACAGGCGTTTTCGGAAGTGTAGTAATTGCTGGCGCAGGCGTAAGTACAAGTCAAACACGGAGTGTTGCCGTTGTAATCGCCGTTTTCTTTTGAGGTGAGGGTAAATCCGGTACCGGCCGGTTCGCACTGCGTGGCGCCGTTCTCACAAGCCAGAGCCTGGCATTTGCCGCATTGTTTGCCGCCGGACGAGCCGTTAAAGATAACTTCCCAGCCGTTGATTCCGCCAACACCGCAGTCGGCAGGAGTTTGGATTGACGTATTATAGGAGGGATCCGGGCATTGTGAAGCTTCGCCCCGTTTCCAACAGTTTGAACCGGGCGCACTTTCCGTACAGGTGTAGCCGCCAGCCTGGCAGGTTTCTTCGCTGGTGAACGGATAATCGACAGGGCAGCCGGTTACCTGATAGCATTGTACGGGTGTCGTGATTGTGTTGCAGGCTTTTCCTGCCGGACAGCTGCCGGGAGTCCACCCTGTCGCACAGGCATAAGTACATTTATAACAGGTGTTGTCGCCGACTTGTGTGGAATCTTCGGTGGTGGTGAAACCGTTGCCGCTTGGCGTACACTTGGTGGAGCTGGGGTAGTCGTCCGGGCAGGTTTGGGAACCGTTGCGGACATAGCAGACTATGCCGTGTTCTGCGGGCGTTGGCGTACAGGTGTACCCGCCGGCCTGACAAGTGCTTTGCTGGCTAAAGGCGTTTGATTCGTTACAAGCGTAGGTGCAGAGATAGCAGATACTGTCACCGGCGGCGCCATGTTCCGTTTCGCTGGCGACTTTGGTATAGGTTCCGTCAGAGCATCCGGCTGTCGTCGAGCCGTCCTGACAGGTTTTAGGCGTACATTCGCCGCATTTCAGATTACCGGACATGCCGTGTTCGGTATAAGTCCAGCCGTTGGCTCCCTGATCGCCGCAGTCGGCAACGCTTTGGTATTTGGTGGAGCCGATTTCGCATTGTTCGGCGTTACCGCGCAGCCAGCAGGTCAGCCCATGGTCAGTTACGGACGAGCATTGGTAAGCGCCGTTGCTGGTGCAGGCATTTTCGGAAGTGTAGTAATTGTCGGCGCAGGCATAGGTGCAGGTCAGACACGGAGTGTTGCCGCTGTAATCGCCGTTTTCTGTTTGGGTGAGGGTAAATCCGGTACCGGCCGGTTCGCACTGCGTGGTGCCGGTCTCACAAGCCAAAGCCGTACATTTGCCGCATTGTTTGCCGCCGGACGTGCCGTTGAATTCAACTTTCCAACCATTAGTTCCGCCAACGCCGCAGTCGGCAGGAGTTTGAATTGCGGTGTCATAGCCGGCAGGGCATTGTGAAGCGGTGCCGGGAACCCAACACTGATTGGCGGCCTGTGTGCAGTCGTATCCCGGGTTGGCCAGTTCGCACGCCTGTTGCGTGTCATAATTACCGGCAGAGGTGTCGCAGCCTTTTTTCTGATAGCATTGTACCGGAGAGGTAATCGTATCACAGGTCAGACCGGCGGGGCAGCTTCCTGCGTTCCAGCCCGGTGCACATTCATAAGCGCATTTGTAACAGGTGTTGAAGCCTTGCTGAACAGAGTCCTGCGTGGTGGTGTAACCCTTGTCGCTCGGAAGGCACGGTTTTGTATCCGGATAGTCAACCGGGCAGGTTTGCGAGCCGGTACGTTTCCAGCATCCGGAACCGTTGGCGCTTTCGGTACAGGTGTAACCGTCAGCTTCGCACAGTCCTTTATCAGTGAAGGGATAATCAATCGGGCAGCCGGTTACCTGATAGCACTGAACCGGGCTTGTAATCGTATTGCAGGCTTTTCCTGCGGGGCAGGTTCCGGCACTCCAGCCCGGGGCGCAGGTATAGGTACATTTGTAACAGGTTATGTTGTTAACGGATTTACTGTCCTGATCGGTAACAAATCCGTTTCCGCTCGGCCGGCAGGGCGATGTGCTCGGATAGTCGACCGGGCAAACGGGGTCGTCTCCGCCGTCATCGTCATCAAGCAGAAAATATGCCCCGGCGGCTGCTCCGGCACCGAGCAGCAAAATGCCGGCCGGAGATATTTTAGTTTTTTCGCCGGCGATTACAGCACAAATCGGATCATTGTCGTCATGACAGGGAACTTTGGTGCTGGCGCCGAATTTGAGGAGAAGGGCGTAAGCGTCACGGTCTTCGGCCTGTTGAGCCAGACATAGCGCAGTATTGCGGTTGCGGTCCTGCAGGTTGATGTAGCGTTTGAACTGTTGCAGCCGCGTTATGTTGCCGGTTTTTGCCCAATTGTACAGGTGCGCAGGGGTCAGGCGCGTGGCAGCTTCGGCAGTTGTGCCGGAAATGCTGCAGAATAATGCAAGAATGCCAAGACCAAAACATAAGCGTCTTATTATGTTGTTCATATGTGTCTCCTCTGCCCCGTTGTTTTTGGTTATCATGGTTTTTACCGGGGCAAATCTTAAAATTTTATGCATAAAACCGGCGTTTAAATACACCTTGCCCCATTTCTAACATATAAAATTTTATTTGTAAAGATGTTTTTTGTATAAAATTTGCATTTTAAAGTCTAAATCCGGCGCAAAACGAATCTGTGCCAAAGTTTGCGGGAATCGAAAATAAATCTTGTGCGAATCGCTTGTCTTCTTCTATTAACCAAAATGAAATATTTTGTTAACCGATATTTAATATTTGTCTAAAAATTGACAAATCCGGCTCTTATAAAAAGGCTGCGGAATGTCGGGAGCGATTTTTCAGCGGTGCTGCAATCGGGGGCAGAGAGCGCTCATTCTATAATTTCGCCCTTTTTGATGCCGTAGAGGATGCTGCGCTGCATCCAGCCTTCAATATTGTTTTCAAATTCAAGCTGGCAAAAAGATTGGCCGCAGTGTTTGATTTTGGCGACGACGCCGTTTTCGGCACGGGCAATGACGTCGGAATTAAGACTGTCTTTTTCATAGATGTTGTTTTCGCCCGGTTCGGTAATCAGCGCATAGCGGGTGTTGGTCAGGAGATTTTTGCGCACCCAGGTTATCGTCCCTTCATAGTCTTTTATTTTGCGCCACTGGTCATATTCGGCAATGATTTCTACCGGGTAGTTCTGCTGCTGGTAAATCCATTCTATCGGGTAGCGGATATTGGGGCCGGAACGGGCGTTTACCTTGTCGGCGCGCATGGCGACAAAACGCGTTTCGTCCGGGTTTAATTCAAGGATTGCCGCGGCGCGGGCATTCATGCAGAGAAAAGATGAAAACAATATGAGAGCGATAACGCGCATTTTTTCCTCAGTTAAAATCGGATTGGTATGTTATATGTTTTCAGTTTAGACGACGGGAGTTAAAAAAGGATTAAGCAGGGGATAAAAAAGGCTCGCGCGCAGGGGGTAGGGTTTTGCGCAGAGGGAGGGTTTTGCGCAGGGGGTAGGGTTTTGCGCGCAGGGGGTAGGGTTTTGCGCAGAGGGAAGGGCGCGGTGTTTTGGGTGTAGGGAGGGCAGGCGCGCGGTGTGCGCGCGTTAGGGTCTACGCGTTTGGGGTGTGCGCGTTCGTGGTGTGTGCGGGCGTATTATCAGAACTTGTACTTAACACCGAGGTCGAAGAGCTGAGGGTCGTTCTTCTGTATGAGCCGGTTGTACTTGGCGTAAAGAGCGATATCCTTATACTCGTAATCAAGGGCAGCTTCGAGGACGGCGCGGTCGCGCTGATAGAGGTTTGCGTCGTCGCGGATGTAGTACCATCCGGAGCCTGAGCTGTGTCTGGCCTTGATGTCGTCGAAGGGCGAAGCGAATTCGTGGTAATAGACGCCGCCGACCTTAAAGGCGAACTTGCCGTACTTTTCGGTTTTGACTTCTTTTTTGAGGAAGAGGCCGATACCGGCTTCGACGGAGAGGTTGTGCGTCTTTTTGGTAACGAGGTCGTTTTCGCCGTTTCCTTCGTCAAATCCGTCTTCGGTATAGCCGAGGGCATTGAGCATAAGGGCGGGTTCGAGTTCGGCGTAGCCGTTGAGGTCAACGGTGTAGCGGAGTTCGTTGGTGAGGCCGTAGAAGAAGTCGGTGATGTCCGATTCCCTGTCGGAGCCGCGGTCGTATTCGCCGTAACCGTAGCCGAGGCTTAAGACGGAAGCGAGGCGGAGGTTGTCGGTAAATTTGTGGAGCCAGGGCATAAAGACGGTAACGATGTTGAGGTCGCGGTCGCCGCCGTCGTCATAGCTGGTTGAAATTTTGGTATAACCGATACCGAGGCCGAGGCGGTTTTTATTATCAATCCTCTTGTCGCCAAAGGTATACATGGAGTTGGCGGAGAGGTCGTAACCGGAGAGGTAGCTCTTGTTGTCGGTTTCAAGGTTATAGTTGTCATAACCGGCGATAACGCGGTAAGGCTCGTCGGACGGTTTCAGGATGGTGTCGGCCATATTGCGGTTAAGGCTCCGGAGCACCTGGAAGTTCTCGTCGGCGAAGTTGGTGAGGGTATTGAGGCCGGCCTTGTCGGCAATGCTGAGGGCAGCGCCGGCGTCGGAAGAAGCGCCTTTGATATCGTCATACATGCCTTCAAGGTTGCCTTGTTTGTAGTTCTGTTCAAGATATTCGCCGAGGGAGGCGTTTTGCGCAAACTCGTTGAAGTTTCTGCGGTTGAGGACGACGTCATAGCCGCCGGAAGCGTTTTGCTTTTTCTCGGCTTTGAAGAGGGCAGATTCTGAGGAGAGGTTCAAGCCGTCGGCGTTTTCGGTTTTGAGGCTTCCTTCCTGGACATAGGTATCCTGATTGCCGCCCATGACGGTGGAGGAACCTGCGGCGAGGTCGCCTTTGAGGCTTTCGGCTTCATAAACGCCGCCGTCTTCAAGGTAGATTTTGCCGCCGAGGGCGTCGAGGTCGGCGTCTCCGGAGAAGCTCATAAGGCTGTAATTGCGGAGTTTTGCCCCGTTGAGAGTAATGCCGGAACTGCCTTCGCGGACTTCGCCGTTGACGGTGATGGTGCCGAAGTTGTTGACGACGGCGTCGGAAGAATTTTCATCAATAAAGATGCCGTGCGCCTGTCCGTCGGGCGAAGAGTTGACGGTGATGGTGCCGGTTTCGGTGTTGGTTACCGTGGTGCCCTGACCGTCTTTGACGTAGATGCCGTAGGCGTTTTGCCCTTCAACGTCGATGGAACCTTCGTTGGTGATGGTGTTTTGGCCTTCGCCATAGATGCCGTAAGCGTTTTCGGCGTTTCCGGAGATGGCAACGGAGCCTTTGTTGATGACGGTGCCGCCGATGTTGGAGTAGATGCCGACGGCATCACCGCCGTTATAACTCTTGATGGCGACGGATGCGCCGGTGTCATTGGTAACGGTGCCGGAGGACGAGCCGTACATGCCGTACGCCGTGCCCGTGCCGAAGTGGCTGATGGTGATGCGCCCGATGCCCCCGTTTACGCTGTCCGTCGTGTTCTTTATGTTCGCTCCGTTCTTTATGCCATATACGTCTTTGCTCTCTTCTGCGCTGATTGTAATGTTGATTTCCCTGGTGTTGGTTAAGGTGAGGCGTGAGGAAAGGTCTGTTGCCGTTGCCCGCCAGCAGCCGGAAGCTTCGTCGGCAGTGCATATCGTCCCTTCCGGACATTCGCTTTCGCCGGAATAATAGCCTTTTGCCGTGTCGCAGGCATAAGTGCAGGTGTTGCAGACATTGTCGCCGGACTGGTTTGCGGTCGGGGTCGGCGTGGCAACTTTTCCGGTTTGTTCGGGGCAGGTTACATACTCGCCTTCCGGGCAGGCCTTTGCGTTATCTTTGTCCGGAACAAAGCATCGGTTTTCCAATTTGCAGGTATAGCCGGGATTTGCCTTTTCGCACAATATTGAGGTATTGTAGGAATTTTGCGCTTCATCGCAGCCTTGGATGATGTAGCATTTGCTTTCCGCATCTTGAGTGCAGGTACCGGTGGGGGATACAATTTCGCAGCCTTCTGAGTTTGGATAATATCCGGTGGAGGAACCGCCACACTCGTATTCGCAGCGGTAACATTCGGCATCGCCGGCAAAGTTTCCGGTTGACCTTTCTGTTGTAATCATTCCAGGGGTTTGCGGGCACTGTCCCGATAGATACTGGCCGGCGGGGCAGGTTTTGGCAGTTCCTTTGCCGGTACAGCCGTTTTGTACATAGTCGCACTCGTAGCCCGGATTGTAGTTGGTGCAGTCGCGCGGCTTGGTGTAGAAGCCTTTGCTGGTGTCGCATTGGTTGCGGATGTAGCAGCCGGATGCGGAATCTTCGGCACAGATGTATTCGGGCTGGGCAATCAGACAGGCGTCGTTGTCTTCATAATACATATTTTCGGTATCGCAGCTATAAGTGCAGGTATAGCATTGCTGCCCGCCGGAGAAGTTTTCGGTCGGTTTTGCTTCAACCGTGTTGCCGTTTTTTTCTTCACAGGAAAGGTATTCCCCGACAGGGCAGTTGCGGACTTCTCCCTGAACGTAACATTCGTTGTCAAGTTTGCAGTAATATCCCGGAAATGCCTTTTCGCAGTCGCTCTGCGAATCATAAAGGTTCTGTTCGGTGTTACAGGTCTTTGGATAGTAGCAGCCGTTGCTTTCCAGAGAGCATATTTTCTGCGTATGTGCGGTGTTGCAGCTGGATTCGTCCGGATAATAGCTGGCGGCGACATCGCATTCGTATTGGCAGGTATAGCACTGCTGCTCGCCGGACATATTGCCGGTCGGATCGGAGGAAACCAGTTTTTTGCCGGTGATGACAGGGCATTCGGTGTATTCCTGTTCCGGTTCGGACGGGCAGGGCTTTACTCCGCCTTTGACATAACAGCCGGCGGAAAGGGTACAGCTGTAGCCGTTGTAATACTCTTCGCAGCTTTCCTGTTTATTGTAGAAATGGTTTGCCTCGTCGCAGGTTGAGGTCTTGTAGCAGCCGGAAGGAACGTCCATGGCGCACAGCCAGCCCTGATGAGCAGCGGTGCATTCTGTTTCTTCGGTATAATGTCCGGTATCATTGTTGCAGGCGTAGGAACAGGTGTTGCAACGGTATTCCCCGGCATAGTTGTCGGTCGGGGTCGGCGTGGCGATGTTGCCTTCTTTTTCCGGGCAGGTGACGTATTCATTTTCGGGGCACTCCAGCGCGATGTCTTTGACGTAACAGCCGTCTTCGGATTTGCAGGCGTAACCGGTATTGTTTTGCATACACAACGACAGGTCTTCGTAATAGCCCTGCTTTTCGTCGCAGCCGGTCGGCGTATAGCATTGCGACAGCCCGTCGAGGCTGCAGGTGCGCCCTTTGTTGTTTGTTGTGCAGAGTTCGTCGCTGGGGTAATAGCGCTCTTCGGCGTCGCATTGGTATTCGCAAGTGTAACACTGGTTGGTTCCGGACATATTTTCGGTCGGGACATACTGGGTCGTGTTGCCGGGTTTGGACGGGCATTTGCCGGAGGTATATTCATTTTCCGGGCAAGGGGCGGCATCGGTTTTGACAAAGCAGCCGGATTCGGGGTCGGTTTCGCAGATGTAGCCTTTATTGGCATCTTCGCAGACGCCCGAATTGGGGTAATAGCCCTGGTCGGTCAGGCAGGAATAGCTGCAGCGGTAGCAGGCTTCTTCGCCGGCATAATTGCCGCTGGCGATTTCATCAAGCTTATTGCCGGGTTTTTCCGCGCAGCCGCCTTTGGTGTATTCATCCTGCGGACACTGGCGGGCATCGCCTTTGACGTAACACTTGCTGAGCTCATCTTCCTTGCAGAAGTAACCGGTATTGGCAGCCTCGCAGGAGCCGGAGTCATTATAATAATTATTCAGTTCGTCGCAGTCTCCGGCCTTATAACATCCGGATGTTTCTTCAACATAGCAGGATTTGCCCGGGTTGTTGCGGGTACATTCGCTCTGGTTGCCATAGAACCCCTCGGCGGCTTTACAGGTATAAACGCAGTTGTAACAGGGATTTTCCCCAGACATATCTCCGCTTTCCTCTTCGGCGACCGTCGTGCCCGGCTTTTCGGGGCAGAGGCCGGTTGTGTACTGTCCCGTCGGGCATCTCTTGGGGTCGCCTTTGATATAACATTCGTTATAGAGGGTACAGGAATACCCTTTGAACGCATTTTCACAGTCCTCCAGCCCGGAGTAATATCCCATGTCGGTACGGCAACCCGATACCATAAAACACTGCGAGCTGTGGTCCAGGGCGCAGGAACGTCCGGTATTGGCATTTTCGCAAGTTTCGGCATCGCTGTAATAGCCTTTGGCAGAGATACAGGTGTATTCGCAGGCGAAACATTTTTCCTCGCCGGTGAAATTGCCGCTTTCCTTTTCTTCCACGTCATTGCCGACGCGGTCGGGACAGAGGCCGGCGGTGTATTCGCCGCTGGGGCAGGCTTTGGGAGCGCCTTTGGTGTAGCAGCCAAATTCTTCAACGCACTCGTAGCCTTTGAATGTGCTGGTGCAGGCGGCAAGAGAGCCGTAGTAGCCGCGGCTGTTGTCGCAGCCGGTCGGCGTATAGCATCCGGAGGAACTGCCGTATTCGCAATAATGGGACGGGTGCTTTTCGGAACATTCGGCTTTTTCGGTATAATACTGGTGTTCCGTGTCGCAGGCATAGGCGCAGGTGTTGCAGTATTCGTCGCCGGATTTGTTGTCGGTCGGGGTCGGCGTGGCAATGTTGCCTTCTTTGCCTGGGCAGGTAACGTATTCGCCGGACGGACACTGTTTGGGCGCACCTTTGACATAACAGCCGTTTTGGGTTTTGCAGGCATAGCCGTCGTAGTATTCTTCGCAGGTTTCCTGATCGTCATAAAAATTCTGCGCGGCGTCGCATTTGGACGGCTTGTAGCAGCCGGAAGCAGGGTCGGCGGCGCAAATGTACTCAGGCTGGGCGAGATTGCAGGCATCCATGTCTTCATAATAGCGGCCGGCGGTGTCGCAAGTATAGGCGCAGGTGTTGCACTGTTTGTCGCCAGACCAGCTGCCGCTTGGGGTCGGCGTGGCGATATTGCCGGTTTTGGGCGGGCATTCGGTATATTGCTGCTCGGGTTCGGACGGGCAGTTCAACGGATCGCCGCGGGAATAGCAGCCGTGGGTATTTTTACAGCTGTAGCCGCGGTTGGCTGCCAGACACGGGGCTTCTTCTTCATAATATCCGTCTTCCAGGTTGCAGACAGACGTTATGTAACAGCCTGACATGCTGTCCGGAACGCAGGTAAATTCAGGAAAGGCAATGTTGCAGGCGCCTTCGGACTGGAAATAGCCCTGCGTCGTGTCGCAGGTGTAGGAACAGGTGTAGCATTTTTGTTCGCCGCTCATGGAACCGCTTTCTTCCTCGGTTACGTTGTTGCCGTCTTTGGGCGGGCATTTTCCGGCCAGATACTCGCCGGACGGGCAGGCTTTGGGGTCGCCTTTGACGTAGCAGTCTTCTTCCAGTTTGCAGGAATAGCCGTTGTTATTGTTTTCACAGGCGGTCTGCTGGTCGTAGTGCCCTTTGTTTGCATCGCAGCCGGCAGGAACATAACAGCTGGATTCGTCGTTTATTTCGCAAACTTTGGTCGGGTGAGCTTGGGTGCAGTCAGAATCGCTGTCATAATATCTGTTTTTTGTATCGCAGGTGTAGGCGCAGGTGTAGCAGGCGGCGTCGCCGGCAAAACTGCCGCTGGGGTTTTCCTGAGTGGTGTTGCCCGGTTTGGTGGGGCAGAGGCCGCCGGTATACTGTCCTTCGGGGCAGGCTTTTTCGGTGTTTTTGGTATAACAGCCGCCGGTTTCACGGCAGTTCCATCCGGGGAAGGCGGCCTGGCAGAGGTCGTTGCTTGAATACCATCCGGCGGCGGTGTTACAGGTACCGGGAATATGGCAGCCCGACGTTTCGTCAGCGGCACAGGTGCTGCCGGGGTGGGCTTTCAGGCAGGAGCTTTGGTCGTCGTAGTAGTTGTTGGACGTATCGCAGCCGTAAGAACAGCTGTAGCAGGGCAGTTCCCCGGCGTAGTTTCCGGTGGCGCTCGGGGTAGCGACTTTGCCGTCCTTTTCAGGGCATTCGGTATATTCGTCCAGCGGACAGGTTTTGGCTTCGCCTTTAATGTAGCAGCGGTTTTCGGTCAATGTGCAGTTGTAGCCGCGGTTGGCGGTTTGGCAGCTTTCGTCTGTGTCGTAGAAATTTTTTGACGTGTTGCACGAGTATACACAGGCATAACATTGATTTTCGCCGGAAAATTCTCCGGTCGGCTTAGGCTCGACATTATGTTCGGGGCGGGTAGGACATTCGGTGTACTGCTCGTCCGGGCAGTCTTTGGCATCGCCTTTCTTATAACAGCCGTTGGACTGGATGTCGCAGGCGTAACCGGTGTTTACCTGTTCGCAGTCTTGCTGCTCCTCATAATATCCGGCGGCGGTGCTGCACTTGGACGGGATATAGCATCCGGTCGAGGGCTGCAGTTCGCATTCCATGCCGGTGTTGGCGGCGGTGCAGGAAGGCTTGTCATCATAGTGTTTGGACGCGGTATCGCAGGCGCCTTTGACATAGCAGTTTGAGGGGCCGTCAAGATTGCAGACGTGTCCGGTGTTGGCGGCGGTGCAGGCGCCGTTGTCGTCATAATACCCTTTGGACGTGTCACAGCCGGTAACGCGGTAGCAGCCGGATTCTTCTTCAATGCCGCAGGCTTTGCCGGTGTTGGCAGTCTGGCAGGAGCTGTTGTCGGGATAGTATTTGTCTGACACTTTACATGTATATATGCAGGTAAAGCACTGATTTTCCCCGCTCATGCTGCCGCTGGGCGATTCCGAAACGTCGTTGCCGGTTTTGGAAGGGCATTTTCCGGTCAGATATTCGCCGACGGGGCAGTCTTTGGCGTCGCCTTTAACGTAACATTTGTCGCGCAGCTCGCAGGCATAGCCGGTGTTGGCGGCTTCGCAGTCTTTCTGTTCCTCATAGAATCCGGCGGCGGTATTGCAGCCGGAGGGCTTATAGCAGCCGGAGGCGTCGTTCAGGCTGCAGAACTGTTCGGGGTTGGCCTTTTCGCAGCTGTCTTTGAGGGTGTAATATTTGTTTGTTTCGTCGCAGGTGTAAGCACAGGTGTAGCACTGTTTGGCGCCCGACATATTTTCGGTCGGGGTCGGCGTTACTTTGTTGCCTTCTTTGGACGGGCATTCGGTATATTCCTGTTCCGGCTCGGACGGGCAGGGCTTTTCGCCGCCTTTGACGTAACAGCCATATTGGGTGGTGCATTCGTAGCCGACATAGTAATCTTCACAGCTTTGCTGTTCGTCGTAATAGTGCTCGTCTTCCTTGCAGCCGGCAGCGACGTAGCAGGAAGAGGCGGGGTCTACGGCGCAGAGGTGGCCGGTGCTGGCGGCAAGGCAGGCACCTTCTTCTTCATAATAGCCGGCGGCGGTGTTGCAGCCGGAAGGGACGAAACAGCCGGTTTCGCCGTCTTCGGCGCAGAATTTGCCGGTATTGGCCGCCTGACAGGCGCCGATATCATCATAGTGTTTTTCCGCAGGGTTGCAGCTGTAACGGCAGGTGTAGCAGGAAGCACTGCCGGACATATTGCCGGAAACGATTTCGGTAACGGTGGTGCCTTCTTTTTTGGGGCAGTTGCCTTTCAGGTATTCGCCGACCGGGCAGTCTTTGGCGGTTCCTTTGGTATAGCAGCCGTTGTCCGCAATGCAGTTATAGCCTTTGAACGCGTTTTCGCAGAGGGTAACGGTGCCGTAATAACCGAGGGCGGTGTTGCAGCCTGACGTTTTGTAACAGTCGGAGGCTTTGTCAAGAGAGCAGGTTTTGCCGTAATTGTCGGCGGTACAGGTCTGGTTGTCTTTATAATAACCGAGTGAGGTGTTGCAGGTGTAGACGCAGGTGCCGCAGGCAGACGGGCCGGCGTAATTTCCGGTTTCGTTTTTAACGACGGTGTTGCCGGTTTTGGGTGCACAGGACGTATATTCGCCGTCCGGGCAGGTTTTGGCGGTGCCGCGGGCAAAACAGCCGTTGCTTTCGATGATGTTGTAGCCCGGAAACTGGGAGGTTACCTCTTCCCGCGTGTCGTAGTAGCCCTGGCTGTTGTCGCAGCCGGTTACCTTATAACAGCCGGAGCGCTCGTCCCTGGTGCAGCTTTTGTTGGTATTGGCGAGGATACAGGCAGAATTGGTGTCGTAATATTTTTTGGAAATGTCGCAGCCGGAAACGCGGTAACAGCCGTTGGACTGGACGGCGCAGGTATTCCCAACATTGGCGGAGGTGCAGTTCAACATGGAATCATACCAGCCGCCGTCGGTGTTACAGGTATAGGAACAGCGGTAACAGCGGTCGTCGCCGGAGTAGTTCGGCGTGGCAATCTGGGAAACGTTTTTTCCGTCAATCGGGGGACAGCTGCCGCTGACGAACTGGTTTTCGGGGCAGGACTTGGGGGTGCCTTTGACGTAGCAGCCGTTTTGCAGAACCGCATTATAACCGGGGTATTTGGCGTTGATTTCCGCCGCCGTGTCGTAGTAGCCGCCGGCATTGTCGCAACCGCCGGCCTTATAGCAGCCCGAGGCGGCGTTCATGCCGCAGGTTTTGCCGGGGTTGGCGCTTTGGCAGGAGCCGTGGTCGTTGTAATATCCCTGTTTGGTGTCGCAGGTGTAGGAACAATAGTAGCACTTGTCGGCGCCGGACATGCTGCCGCTTTCGGTCTGGGTGACGGCATTGCCGGGTTTTTGCGGGCAGTTGCCGTTAGTGTACTGGTTGTCGGGGCAGGGTATCGGCGCGTAGGTGCAGCGGTAACATTTGAGCGTACCCGAAAGGTTGCCGCTTTCAGTCTGAGTCAGCGTAAAGCCCGGGCGTTCGGCGCAGGAGGTAGCTTCGCCGTTCGGGCAGTCAAGAGCAACGTCGATGATAAAACAGCCGTTTTCGTGCTGTTTGCAAGAATAACCCGGGTAGGTGTTCATACAGGTGTTTTTGTCCTGATGAAAACCGGCTGCGTCATTGCACGTGTATTGGCAGGCGTAGCACTGCTCATTGCCCGAGTATGAGGAAGAGGGGACTTCGGTCAGCGATGTGCCGGCTTTTTCCGGGCAGCCGCCCTTCAGGTATTGTCCGGCCGGGCAGGCGGCGGGAACACAGGTATTGCCGGATTTCTGCCAAAATCTTTCGCAGGAATCCAGTTTCAGCTTATTTTCACAGGTTGAGCAGATGCCGTGCTCGGGGCAGGCGTCAAGCGGATAGTCGGCGACATTGCATGACGGGCCGGAGGAGCCGCCGCCACCGCCGCCCGAACCGAGGGCGAGCGCTCCGGCGCCGACCGCGGCCGCGCCCAAGAGGACGAGTCCGGTGTTGATACCGCCGGTTTCTTTGATGATTTTGCGACACTGTAAATCGGAATCGTCATGGCAGGGAACCCTGACGGAAGCGCCGAACTGGAGCAGAAGCTTGTAAGCGGAGTAGTCTTTCTGCTGCTGGGCGATGCAGAGCGCAGTGTTTTGGGTAACGTAGTCTTTGATGTTGATGTAGCGTTTGAACTCTTCAAGGCGGGCAACATTGGCGTTTTTGGCCCAAAGGTACAGGTGATACGGCGTCAGCCTGGTTGCCGCCGCAGCAGTATTTATATTGATTATCATGACCAAGGAAATCGCACTGAGCACGTTTCCGAGGCGCCTAATTAGCCTTTTCAATAAAAAGTCTCCGCTTATACACCTTTGGCGTCAGTTTATGCCGGGAATAATTAATAATCGGTAAAAAATATACGAAAATGTTTGTATTGAGTCTAATAATGAGTCTAAAACGAGTCTTTTCAGAGTCTTAATATGATAAAAAAGTTGTTTGTATCTTTTTATCCGACTCGCAATTTTGCAAATTTTCTGGCAGGCAGCCATGAGACTGTTTTTTGTCAATAATAAACTGATTATCCGTCTGATTTTAAAAATAAAATTAAAGGTTTATTTATAATCGGGGAGTAGAATTCCCTTATTGGCGAAATAAAAATTTGCACGGCGGAATTTTATCGGCATGGTGGAAATTTGCGAAACGAAGCTTTATTGGTAAAAAAAAATTTGAGAAAAGGAAAAGACAATGGATTTGCGTAAAACGACAGAGGATTTGGTTAAGTTCAGAACGGAGACGGGGAACGCCGCCGAGATTGACAAATGTCTGGCATATATTGCCGCGAGTTTTGACGGTACGGGCGCAGTGGTTAAAATTGAGCGGTTTGACGATGCAAGCCCGGTCATTTACATCAGCAACAACGACAGTATGACGCAAGATGCGCTGGTGCTCGGACATATTGATGTGGTAAAAGCGGCGGACGGCATGTTTGCGCCGAAGATTGAAGACGGCAGAATGTACGGGCGCGGAACATTGGATATGAAGTCTTTTGCCGCGGTGGCGATGAATTCAATGCATTATGTGCTGGAGCATAAGCCGGCGGTTAAGTTCGGCGTTATTTTATCTACCGACGAAGAACAAGGCAGCAAAAGCACGCACGCGTTTATGGCGCGCTATCCGGAGCTGAACGCCGGCGTAGTGCTTGACAATGACGTGGGCGGCGATATCGGCGTTATTATCAACAAATGCAAAAACCCGGTGTTTGTCCGGCTGACGGCGGAAGGCGTTCCGGCGCACGGGTCGACGCCGTGGGACGGCCTTGACGCCAACGAGATGCTGATGCGGACGATTACCGGGCTCAGGCGGTTTTATCCGTACTTTGACATTAACAGCGGCAAGCCTGTAAATACCTGGATTGATACCATGCATGCGGCGCGCATCAGCGGCGGCGATGTTTCCAACATCATTTCCGGGCGGGCGGAGGCGCTGTTGGATATCCGGCTGACGGAGACATCAACGGTTGAAGATTTGGCAAAAAATCTGCGGGAAGCGTGCGCTCCGGGCGTCAGCTATGAAATCGTTTCCGCATCGACGCCGGTGGTTATGAGCGAGGATAATCCGCAAATTCTGGCTTATAAAAGGCTGGCAGAACAGGTAACCGGGCGGAAAATCGTTTTCGAGCAGATTGGCGGGGCAACCGATGCGCGGCTTTTTGCGGAAAAAGGGGCGACGGTGATAATGCACTCCGGTACGGGCGAGGGTATGCATGCCGACGGCGAATATGTGGTCTGGCAGTCGGTCGAAGAGCTGGCACGGATTCAGATTGAATACCTGAAAAGTCTGGCGAATGCTTAAAGCGGGAGGAAATACCGGGCAGCGGCAAGGGCGGGAGACGGAGGCAAAACCGGTGTTTCCCCCTTTGCGGCCGATGGCGGCGGAAGCTGTGGAAGAAGAGGAAATCTCCTGCGTTTCCGGCGAAGGGCTGGCATTTGCCGAGGCGTCATTTGATTTATCGGAATTTGCTACGGTTCGGCTCTCGGGCTGCAAGTTCAAAAATTGCAGCTTTTACCGAACTTCGCTGGTTAAGGTATTGATAGAAAACTGTTCTTTTGCAGGCTGCCGTTTTGAGGGCGGTTACTGGCAGAATGTGTTTGCTGAAGAGAGCAAATTTACCGGGTGCGATTTTAACGAAACTGTTTTCAAAGATACGGTGTTTCGGCGGTGTTTGCTGCAATATGCCAATCTGAACGGGAGCGTGCTGCGACAGGTGGTTTTGGACGAAACCCGGCTGACGGATTCCGAATTGAGCGAATGCAAGGTGCAGGGCTTACAGCTGCGAGCGGCGGATTTAACCGGGACGAACTGCTTTAAAACATATTTTTCGGGTACGGATTTGACAGATACGGAAATCGGGGGAATAACCCTGTCCAAGGATTTTGCCGAACTGCGCGGTGCTTTGATAACGCCGTATCAGGCGGGCGGGCTGGTTAAGCTGCTGGGGATAAAGGTTCAGTTCTGACCGGGATGCGGCCGGGGCAATTGGGGAGCCATACCGCAAAATAGAGAAGGGGAGCTATAAAGAGAAGGGGAATATTATTCCCCTTCTTCCTCGTCAACCGGCGCTTTGCCTTCAATAACATATCCTTCGGCAAACCAGGTACCGAGGTCAATATCGGCGCAGCGTTTGGAACAAAACGGGCGATATTTGGCATTGTCGGTCAGCTTGCCGCAAATCGGGCATTTGTGTACTTTGACCACTTTGCCGGCATTGACTGCTTTGTCGGCGGCGTTTGAAATCGGAGAGCCGGCAGTGCAAACCGCTGTGTCAGATGCGGAACAAGGTGCAGCGGCGGACGTGGATGCGGTTGGGGATGCGGCCGGGGATACCGGCCGGTTTTCCGCGGATATTTCCGGAGTGCGGGATTTATCCATCTTATGGCTCCACGCGTCCGGTTCCGCCACAGGTCGGGCATTCTGCCGAAAATTGTTCCAACAGGGTCGGACGGCGGCGGCGGCGCAGAATTTCAACATTTCCGGCTTTGCTTAATCCCAGAACGCGGGCGCCTTGCGCATCGCCGGCGAGTTCTTCGTCCAAGACGTCCATAATGCCGCGCATAAAGCGGTATTCACCCGAACCGGCAAAGTCGATGATGATTTTTCCGGCCAGGTTGCGCAGCAGTATCTGGCGGGCAATTTCCACGGCGGCTTCGCGGTTTAGATTGTCGGTTTCGCCGCGGGCGACATTGCCGGCGCTGTCAACGTCTATGGCAACAAAAGCACGGGTTTCTTCAATATGGATTTCTCCGCCGGACGGCAGCTTTACCGTTTTTTGCATTGCTTCCTGCAGCATATCCTGAATGCCGAAACGTTCACTCGGATCAGCTTCGTAACTGACGGTGCCGGAGAAAACGGCTTTGACCTTTTCTTCCAAATTATGGTCGTTGACAACAACTTCCCGCAGGGTATCCCGATAACGGCGAATGAGGTCAAACAGAGGGTTCTCTTTGGCGTAAAGCAGTGCCGGAGCATTGGCGGAACGGGCTTTGACGCGGATGTTTTCATAAATGCCGCGCAGTTCGGCCATTTCTTCAATCACGGCGTTGATATCGGCATCGGCGGCAGCGGTGCGGACGACCCAGCCTTCCTGCTGGGAGCTTACGTTTTTCATAACGGCGTCGTGCAGTTCGCGCGCTTTTTCTTCGTCGGTAATCTTAGTCGAAACGTCAATAAAGGTGCCGAACGGGCGATATACCAGATAGGTTCCGGCAATCTGGACGGCGCGCACCAGTTTGGCTCCCTTGTCGGCGCGGGCTTCTTTGGAAACCTGGACGACAACGCACTGCCCTTCGGTCATATTAACTTCCAGCAGCCCGCGTTCCTGCGCGTTCATGAAAGCTTCTTTGTCGTCGCCGACATTGACCATAAAACCGGTTTTGTCATCGGCAAGGCTGACCTTTTTTACAATTCGGCCGAGGTAAACGTTTCCTTCGGCGGCGCCGTTTTCGTTAAACACTTCAAATTCCCGGAGCTGTCCGCCGTCCAATACGGCCAGGCAGGCATCCACGCCCGATTTTTCGTAAACTATCGTATCTGCTTGTATCATTGTTGCTATGCTCCTTGTTTAAGCTTGCTTTTGCCGGCCGCCTGTTTTCAGCGGATGCCGGCTCCGTTGAGTAAATTTCTGGTTTCGTACAGCGGCAGACCGATAACGCCGGAGTGCGAGCCGATAATTTTTTTGACAAAGCCGGCGAGCAGCCCTTCGATTTTGTAGCCGGCGACGCCGTGCCATTCGCCGGAAGCGACATATTCGGCGATTTCGGCATCGGTCAGATGTTTCATAATGATTTTGGTTGTTACCGTTTTCTGGCTTATGTGTCCGCTACGATCAATCAGGCAGACGGAAGTAATGACGCGGTGCGTCCGTCCCGACAGCAGACGCATAACGGCTGTCTGTGCCGCATCATCGGGCGACTTCTGGATAATTTTGCTGCCGACGACGATGACCGTGTCGGCGCTCAAAACATTTTCGCCGGGGTTGGCCGCAGCGGCAGCCTGCGCTTTAGACAGAGCCATGCGGCGGATGTACGGCAAAGGTTCTTCGCCGGAAAACGGAGTTTCGTCAATACCGGCAGGGCGTATGTCTTTGGGGAACATGCCGATTGATTCAAGCAGCGCGCGGCGCTGCGGCGAGCCGGAAGCCAGTATGAAATCTTTGGTCTGCATTTATATCTGCTTATGCCTCGTCATCGTAGGTTTTTTCCATGCGTTCGTGGCGTTCCTGCGCTTCGACGCAAAGCGTGGCAATCGGGCGCGCCATCAGGCGGTCAATGCCGATTTCCTCGCCGGTTTCCTCACAGTAGCCGTATGTACCGTCTTCTATGCGGTCAAGCGCCTGGTCGATTTTTACAATCAGCTTGCGGGCGCGGTCTTTGGTGCGCAGGTCAATCGACTTGTCGGTTTCCAGCGAGGCGCGGTCGACGTCGTCCGGCTGGTTCAGACCGCCCTGACGGAGGTCTTCCAGAGTTCCGCTGGACTGGTTGAGCAAGTCTTTTTTCCAGTCAAGAAGCTTTTGCCGAAAATATTCCAACTGCATTTCATTCATATATTCTTCTTTTTTGTTCGGAACATAGTCCGGCGGCAGAATGATTGAGTTTCCCATTATTTTCTCCTTTGCTTTTCCTTAAAATTCAGCCTCTAAAAAATTTAAGTTTATGATAAAATAGCAATATCAAATCTAACTGCAAGCAAAAAAAACGAGTAATCAACTATCTGTACCAATTTTTTGCTTTGGGGCCGGGCGGAGGGAAACACAGGGGAAAATCAGCTGAATATCCAGGTAATGGTATTGTTGTCTTTTCTGTTGCAGGCTTTGAGCAGCTGCTCCAAAGAAGGACGGATACCTGTTGATACGCCGGCGGCGGCTTTCATCTCGTAGCGAGTATTTATGTTTGACGTGTCGTAAAACGAACGTTCATAAAACCAGGCCGTTTCACCATTGACAATCAGAGCGTCCATGTCCGATCCGTCGCCGTAAAACTGTCCCTGCGCCAAAACTTCAACGCAGCCTTTTTGATAAACCGTTTCAAACGTGATATAGAAAAGATATTTGTCGTTAACGTCAACGGAACCGTCGCCGACGGGGCCGAATTCGATTTTGCCGCCGAGGGCGTGGCGCAGGTCGCGCATATCCAGCGGGACGGCTCTGTCGTTCTGCATTTTTTGCATATCAAGTTCGCTATAGTCTTCGCTGGCTGCCGTATAGGTGATGATGGCCTTTTTGAGGTCAAGAATCTGCTGGGCGATGCGCCCGGTTTTATATCGTCCGAACACTTCGCTTGCATATGAAGCGAGAATGGCGCCGAGCGTGCCCAGAATACCGATATACATAATCGTTTCCAGCATGGTGTAGCCTTTTTCGCTGCCTGTCGTCCTCATGGCGCATCTCCTTTGTCCTGTCCGCTTGTTGCGGCTGCCCGTCATATCCGGTCATTATATCAGAAAACCGCTTAAAACTCAATAGTTTTGTTTGATAATCGCGATATTTTCCTATACTTTTTAATTTAATAAGGTTAAAAATATGCTTAATTTCAAAATAATTTTTCAGGAGAGGAACAGATGCGGAAAAAAGTGTTGATTATCGGGATATTTCTGGCGGTTTTCGGGGCGGCGTGGGGCGCCTTGTATCTGATGCGCGGCATTGAGGAGCCGGCATTGGAGCCGGCGGCAGCGATTACGGAGGAGCGGCAGGTCAGCGACTCGGTACATTCGTATGCGGCGGAAGACTTGGCTGCCGGGTGCCGGGCGGAAGATAAAATCTTTTGCGCGATAGAGCAGGTGATCAAGTGCACAATGGCTCCGGAACTTGAAGGGTGCGACAAGGAGTATGTTCCCGGTTTTGTGCTCGGAAAGGCCGAAGAAACGCCGCGGCCGCGGCATATCTCGTTTGAGATTACCAAAATCAAGCCGATTCCCGGCAGTTCGGACATTTCGGTTTATACGAAATCCGATTGTGATGCGGTTTGGTTCGGCCTTTGCAAGGGAACGGTCATTTATTCCCTGACGCAGAAGGATGGCCGCTGGGCGGTTACGAATATTTACGCTTTGGAAATGTAACAGGCGGGGCAATACGCTGAAAAAACGTGTGAATCGGGTATCGTGCCGAAGATGCGGAGAGAGCAAAACGGCAGGGAAAAGTTCCGGCGGGCAGGCCGGAACTTTTTTTTGACAAATTTTTTGTTGACAAAAATAATTTTATGGAGTATCAGCATAGCTACATTTCATATTTTTATGAACTAAGCTAATTTTTTTGTTTCACTAAAAATTTTATTTTTATGGAAAAGTTTCAATTGAACAACGGCATGTCTGTTGTATTTGCAGGTCACTCAAAAGACTACAGTGTATGTCTTAGTGTTAACATCGGTCATGTGAATGAACCGTCCAAAGGCATTGCGGCTTTGTTTGAAAAAACACTGCTGTTGCAGGTTAAAGGTGTTATTCCCGTTTTTGGCGGAACGATGACAGCCTATACGACCGGCGGCGAAGATTTGGAAGAAGCGCTGGAAAAAGTAGCGCAGATTTTTAATTCTACCGTTATCAGCGAAGAGCTGGTGGAACAGGCGAAAGCAGCGATTGTCAAACAGACGCATGATACTGCTCCGCTGACGATGCGCCGCATGAAACTGCTGTATAAACATACGGCATTCGGTGCGGACTGGGTGGTTACTCCGAACGAATATCTGCTGAAAATCGAATCGTATACGGCGGAAGACGTTCGGGAGTTTGCAAACACCTACTACACGGCGGCAAATGTCGTGCTGGCTATTGCAGGTCCGAAAATTCCGCTGGCCGATATGAAGGAGGCTGTTGCCCATTGCTTGGGAAACGTTCCGGCAGGAACCAGACAGCCGAAATTTAACGGCGACATTTATACCGGAGGCTTTAGCCGGATGGATGTGAACAGCGGTGCGATCCGTTTGATGTTCGGCTGGGATGTCAGCAAACTGACGCTTGACGATTCTCCGGCAGCGAATGTGATGATGTCTATGTTCTGGCGACGTCTGGAACGCGCTTATGCCGAAGCCGGCATAGATGCGCAGGTGGAGTTCAAAATTGCCGGGTATTACGGTTTGCGTACCATGCGGGCGTTTGTTATGTCGCCGGATGCGGATGCCAAAAGTCTGACGAATGTGCTTATCGGCGCAGTCAACCGCATTTGCGATGTGGAAGCAACGGAAGAACGTATGGAAAAGTCCCGCAATGCGGCGATGGTCGAAAAACTGGACAAATATGAAAAGTCCGACGACAAGGCGCTTGAAGTCGCATGGCAGACAATCGGCCGCGGCAGTATGTATAATATTGCCAACCGGATTGAGGAAATCAAGGACATTGATGCCGATGCGGTCAGAATGTTGTCCTTGCGCGTGTTCCGCGGCTGCCGTCCGACATATATTGTCGCTGCAACACCGGAAACGGATGCTCTCTCTTATCAAGAAGTGCTTGAAAAGCTGGGGCTGGAAGACATGCTGAAAGACGATGAAAAAGCTTAAAGGCTTTGCATCAGAATGTTGAATTGTGCTGTTGACGGCCGGAGATTTATATCTCCGGCTTTTTTGCTGTGTAATTTAAAATGCCAAGCCCCCGGTACAGCGTTTTGCTGCAGCGGGGGCTTTGTGTTTTTTTGCTTACCTCTTATCTTTCCATCTCACAGCCTAATGTTGCTGCCAAGGCCCTTTTGATTTCGGATAAGGGGTATTTGTTCAAGTCAATGGCATCAACGTTAACGCCTAACTCGGTCAGGACGTCTTTTTTCTGTCGCCGGCTGCTGCCCATCAAATCGTCATACATCCGCTGACGGGTCGGGTAATCGGCATTGGCGGCATTGTTTTTTGCCTGTTTTACACTTTCGGCAACATAAGCGTCCAGCCTTTCGGACATGGCCTGTTCGAGTTCGGTCAGAACGAGAAGGTTGACGTCGGCTTCAAAATACTGGATGCCAAGGGTATCCATGGCCTGCTTTCTGCTGGCGCGTCCGCGGCGGAACAAGTCGGCATAAAAACCGCGCAACTCGCTCAACTTCATATTTTTGGCCTTGGCAATGGCACGCTCGTAAGATTCCTTGAATTTCATGAGCTTGCCTTTTTCAGGGCCGAGACGCATGACGTTGACATAGGCAATGCCCAGTTTTCGTCCCAAGCCGCCGCATTTGCGGGCGTATTCGTACTTTTCTTCCCGGTCGTAAGCTTCAGTCTGCGCTTTGCGGACGGAGGCTTCGCTGACAACCGCGTCATGAATTTCCTTCAGCGGATTGTCTTCGGAGAGGAAGATGCAGTCCGCGGCCGGAACATTTCTTTTCCATGTGCCGTTGTAGTAATTTTTGACCGAAAATTTGTTTTTGCCGTCTGTCCATTCGCTGACAGCCTTGTGCGGCCGGAGTTTCAGAAATTCGCTGCGGCGGGCGTAAAATTCTTTTTCGGTAATTTCGCGCAGCGAATAGGTGTTGACCTTTTCGGTACGGTTAAAGACGTAAAAAAAGTAATAGCCGTTGACGCGGAAAATTTCTTTGTCCGCAATGTTGTTGTTGCTCGTTGTCCGACAAGAGAAACGAACCGTTTCATCAATTTTGACAGCAAAACTGATGAATAGTTTTTCAGTTTTCATAATACACAGAATTTTTATAGTTCGACATAATTTTCTTTTTAGCGTAGGTACAATAACACATAAAATAGACAAAAACAAGTAAAATTTGCAAAATTTTAGAAAAAAAGTATGGATATATACGGGGGCAGGGCTGTTCGGGAAGGGGGCTATTCGGGGCAGGGCTGTTCGGGAAGGGGCTATTCGGGACGGGTGTTGGCGGAACGCCCCGGCAGAGCGATGTCGGGCGGAATGGTGCCGTTTGCAGGAACGGTATGCCAATATTTAAACAATTCCGGCGCCAGCATATCGGCGAGGCGCAAAATCTTTTCGGTAGCTTCGTTGTCGTAAAACTCCGAAAAGGCGGCGAAGACCAGCCCGTAGACGACGGCACGGTCGATTAACGGCTGCTGCATGGCAGGCGGGGTGCCGGAAACCTGATTGAGCGTCTGGTTCAATTTGCCCTCAAGATACAAAAGCGTAGTGCGGACGCGGTTATGGTTCAAATCGCGCAGGAGTTCCTTTTGCCTGCCGTCTTCGCGGCTGATGTTCAGAAATACTTTGAACGAGTGAAGCATGGCGTAGAGGTGGGACGTTGCGCAGGAGGGCAGGTAATGGCGCAGAATTTTGATGATTTTGGCATCTTCGGCACGGTTTTTTATCAGCGAAAAAATGAGCTGGAAGAGGTGAAAGCCTTTCAGGTCTTTTTTGTTAAGCTTGATGTATGCGGCGACAGTGTTGCTTTTGGAGGTTTGGAGTTCTTTTTGCAGGTTATCGATGCGGGCGGCGGAACTGTTGTTTTCAAGCAGGCGGTTCAGCTTTTTTTCCAGTTCGCGGATATCCGGTTCAGGGGCGGGCTGTTCAAGGGGTATGGCGGCAGGGGCTGTTTTTTTCCGCCTTTTCGGGCTGATGTCAAAAAACAGCAGGACGGGTATGGCTAACAGCAGTACGGGAATCAAATACTGCGTGATGGACAATAACAGGTTTAACACAGCTTCGCATTTCCTCGTTTAGATGGTACGGATGTTCCGGGCGGTTTGAGATGCGGCCGGTGCCGGAGCGCTTGCCCCGGTTGGGGGGAAGAGACGGCGGCGGCCTCCTTAGCGGCGGTTGCCTTGACAGGCAGAAATATAGGCGTGCCCTCATCTTTTGCAACCTAGACTGATTTATGAACGGACGTGCTTAAAGTTTTGCTTTTAAATAATTCTTCAGTTCTTCGTCTTCAAGCATTTCGGCGTAGGAAAGCGCCTGTTGCAGATAGGTGCGGGCCTCTTCGCCGCTTCCTTCGCGCAGGGCAAGTTCCGCCAGATTATTGTAGTCGATGGCGGCGCCTTTTATCCGGTTCTGGCTGTTTTCCAGATCAATGGCCTGTTTGAACAGGGTGCGCGCGGTGTTCAGGCGGTCTTGGCGAAGGTTTATCAGGCCGAGCAGGGTATAGGCGTTGGCGGGGTAGAAGGTCGTGAAAGCCGGTGCCTTTTCTTTTATCAGGGCGGTCAGAATCCCGGCACTTTGTTCGTAATCGTCAGAAGCGTAAAGAATTTCGGCTTTGAGGTACAGGTTTTCGAATATGCCGGGGCGGTGGCTGGATTTTTGGTGCAGGGCAAGCGCTTCGTCGGCGCGGCACAGGGCTTCGGAATATTGCTTGCGGCGGAGGCTGATGCGCGCCAGCATTTCGATGGCAAAAGCGCGGGCCTCCGCGGATACGGCGTGGGGCTTTGAGAGAGCCTGCGCAGTGGCTGTGGCAGGGGCGGTTGTGTCGGAGGCAGCGGTGGCTGAGGCCGGGGCAGCTGTGTCGGGGGCAGCCGCGGCGGCGATGTCGGAAATGGTTATGTCGGAGGCTGGGTGTGGGAAGTTTGTGTCGGAGGTTGGGGGCGTGGTGGTTGTATCGGTATTGGGTTTTGGGTGAGAGGGGGTAGAAACGGTGGCGGAAAGTGTTGCTTTGGAGCAGGCGACGGCGGAAAAGACTTCGGCGGCGCGGTCGTCTTCGTGCCGCAGATAAGCTGTAAGCCCCTGCCAGTTTTTGACGTTGGCTCCGGTCTGGATGAGGTTGTGCTCCGCGCATATCCGGGCGGCGGCGGCGAGGTATTCTTTGGCGGCGGCGTAGTTTTCACGGCCTATTTCCGCCAGGCCGAAGTAGGCTTCGGTTTCAGCCTGTTTGGCGGGGATGCCGAGCTCCTGCCAGATTTTTTTTGCTTCGCGCAACATGGTAAAGGCAACGTCAAATATGCCGCTGATGCGGTATATCTGTGCCAGCGCCATATAGCATTCGGCTTCTTCCCAGGCGAAACCGTTTTTCTGATACAGCCGAAGCGCCTGCGAACAGTGGGCAGATGCACTGTACATATCAGTCTGGTAGAGTTCGCCGAGCGCGGTGAGCAGCAGGAAGTCCGCCTTGAGCGCAGAGGGGACGGGCAGCGGAAAACGGAGGAACGCGGGAGCGGAAAGGGGCACGCGAAAGAGTACGGAGGCGGGGGATGGCAGGCGGATTTGTTCGACGATATGCTGAAATTCGGCGCGGCGGTTTAAAATACGGCATAATTCGGCGCATAGCATCTGCAGCCGCCAGTTGTGCGGCGCGGCGCGAAGGGCCTTTTGCACTTCGGGCAGCGCGGCGGCGGGAGTTTCGGCGGCAAGGGCGGCAAGACCGGCTTCCAAGGTTTGCGGCAGGCGGAAGAAACGGCGGACGCAGCTTTGCTTTAAGTAATATGACGAATAGAACAGGGGCAGGTCTTTTTGCCGCAGCGGGTGCAGGCTCGCGTCGGCGGCAACCCGGCAGCGGTGGAGCAGGCGGATGCGCGCGGCAAAACAAAGGATGGCAAGCCCTCCAAGCAGCAGCGGTATAAAAAATATGTCAGTCAGCGTTAAATCTTGCAAAATCTTTACTCTATATTAGTTTTTTAACCCTATAATGCCGGGCATAAAAGAACGGGCTTCCGGCTGCGGCTGAAGGGTTGCCGCACAGCGGGAAATGCCGAAACGAAAGCCCGCAAAACCGGGGAAACGCCGCAGCGGATAACCGCTAACCGCCGGGGCGGGGGCTGCAGAATCGGAAATACCGGGCAGACATCCCGGGACGGCAGTCCGGTATGCGGGGCTTTTAACATATATGTAGTATTAGAGGATATTTTTTAAAATGGCTATTACGAAATTAACTTCCGAGCAACTTTATCGCAAATGCGACGCGGCGAAATTTGATTTTACCACGACGGCGGATCTGGAAGAACGGCTGTCGGCGCTGGGGCAGGATCGCGCCATCTGTGCGGTGGAACTGGGGATAAACATCAAATCCCGCGGCTACAACCTGTTCTGCCTGGGGCCGGAGGGTACCGGGAAGACCAGCCTGGTCAAGCGCATTTTGGAAAAAGAGGGCAAACAGCGCCCGACGCCGGACGACTGGGCTTACGTCTATAACTTTGACGAGCCGCATAAGCCGATAGCGGTCAATTTTCCTGCCGGGGCGGCGGCGGGTTTTGCCAAAGATATGGAAGAGTTTGCGTATGCGATGGAGCATGATTTGCCGGAGGCGGTGAAGAACGAGCTTTATGAAGAGCAGCTGAGCGTTATCCGCGAGAAATATCAGGAAAAGCGCAACGATTACGTCAAGGTTTTGCAGAAAAAAGCCAAAGGGAAGAAAGTTTCGCTGCTGCATATGCCGATGGGGGTGGTTGTGGCGCCGATGAAAAACGGCGAAATTATCAGCCCGGACGTGTTTGATACCCTTTCCGACGACGAGAAAAACGAGATTATGGCGGATCTGAACGCCATGCAGGAGGAAATAGCCCAGCATCAGGACGATGCGCCGGGCTGGGAAGAGAAGCAGACCGAGGAAATCAAAAAGTTACAGGAAAAGCTGGTTAAGGATGCGATTAAGAAACCGATTAACGACATAAAGCAGAAATACCGCGGCAACAAGAAAGTCGCCGAGTATCTGAAAGCGGTGCAAAACTATATTCTGGAGAATATTCCGAGCTTTGTGCCGAACTATGACCAGGACAGCAAGCCGCAGACCGAAGAAGAGCCGATGGCAGGGCTGCTGAGCCAGCTGAAAAACCAGCAGGAAGAGGACAAATACAGCAAGTTTAAGGTCAATGTCGTGGTTAAGAACGTGCCGGACAGCGGGGCGCCGATTGTGCTTCTGGATCATCCGACGCAGGGGAACCTGGTCGGCAAGGTTGAGCGTATTCAGCAGTTCGGCGCGCTGATTACCGACTTTACCCTGATTAAGGGCGGAGCTTTGCACCGTGCCAACGGCGGCTTTCTGCTTATTGACGCGAGGAAACTGCTGTTGCAGCCGTATTCGTGGGATTCGCTGAAACGGGCGCTGGCTTCCAAGGAAATTAAGATTGAGGCGCCGAGCGAAGATACGAGCTTTTCGACGATTTCGCTTGATCCGCAGCCGATACCGCTGGACGTCAAGGTGGTTATGACCGGCGATGCGGAGCTGTATGACCTGTTGAGCGAGCGCGATCCCGATTTCAGCGACTACTTTAAGGTTGAGGCCGACTTCGGCATGATTATCGACCGCACGGACGAGAATGAAGTAGAATACGCCAAGCTCATCGGTTCGCTGACGAAAAAGAAAAACCTGAGGTCGCTGAACAAACAGGCGGTGGCACGGGTCATAGAATATTCGTCGCGGCTGGCTGACGATTCCGAAAAACTGACGGCGCACGTTTCGTCCATCGGCGATTTGCTGAAAGAGGCGGATTACTGGGCACGCAAGTCCAAGGCGAGCCAAATCGGTAAGAACCACGTCGATCAGGCGATAAAGTCGCAGATTTACCGTTCCGACCGCGTCAACCGCGCGATGCTGGAGCAGATTGACAAGGGGACAATCCTTTTGGATGTCAAGGGCGAACGGGTCGGGCAGATTAACGGTTTGGTCGTCTATAACTTTACGCGCAATTCGTTCGGCAAGCCGACGCGGATTACGACGCAGGTACGGCTCGGGCGCGGCGAGTTTATCAACATTGAGCGCGAAGTGGCGATGAGCGGACCGATACACTCCAAGGGCGTACTGATTTTGCAGGCGCTGATTGCCAACCGGTTTGCGAAACGGTCGCCGTTGTCGCTGTCGGCATCCATCGTGTTTGAACAGTCGTACGGCGGCGTGGACGGCGACTCGGCTTCTTCCACCGAATATTACTGTATGCTGTCGGCGATTGCCAACCTGCCGATTAAGCAGTCGCTGGCGGTTACCGGTTCTATCAACCAGTTTGGCGAGATTCAGCCCATCGGCGGCGTTAACGAGAAAATTGAGGGCTTTTTCGAGGTCTGCAAATACAACGGGCTGACCGGCAAACAAGGCGTGATTATCCCGCGCACCAATGTCGTCAACCTGATGCTGCGTGAAGACGTGCTGGAAGCGGTTGAGAACGGGCAGTTTTCGATTTATGCGATTGACGACGTCGATGACGGTATTGAGCTGCTGACCGGGATTCCGGCGGGCAAGGCCGATAAACGCGGGCGCTTTCCGAAAGGAACCGTCAATTATATGGTGCAGCAGAGCCTTGAGGAATATTACCGCGATTACGTCAAGTTTGCGAAAGAAACACACGGCGCGGTTTAGAGAGGCGAACCGGTATAAGGCTGACAGCGCGGTGCAAAGAAACGTCCGGTGTGGAACGCAGCGAGAGATGCGGCGGCATAGTCAAGCGGCCGGCGCGGCATAGAGGGCGGCCGGGTGTTCGGTGTGACAGGGGCGCGGGCGGTTCAGCCCGGATGTTGTGTTACGGTTTGGCAAAAGGCAAAATTGCAATAAAAACGCCATAATTACAATCTGTTGTGCTATTATATATAGAAAAAGCGGTTTTCGGGCTTTACAAAAGCGGAGAATCGCTTTATACTATCCGAACATTATTTATTTTTAGGTTTTTTTTATAATTAATTTTACAATTATGAGTAAATCAGAAGTTGTGGCATTATCGCTTATCCGCGAGGCCGAAGTAAGCACTTTGAGTGCAGAGAAAGAAATGCAGTTTGTGCAGGTGTTGAACAATGTAACGCTGGTTGACGCACGCAAATTCCTCCGTTGGTATATGGAAAAGACGTCGCAGTTTTATCTGTCGTGTCTGGAATATCTGCTTGACAACAACCCGACGCTGTTTACGTTTGCGCTCTCAATGAGCCGCGGCGGCTGGCACAGACGGTACAAGGACAAAAAGTATCTGGTGCGCGGAACGTCGGACGACGTATTGGCGCTGCAGAAGCATTTGCTGGACGAAAAGTTGAATATCCGCATATTGTTTGCGTATGCGGTTAATTACAACATTGCGCTTAAACCGGAGGTTTTGGCTGTCGTTAAACAACGTGCAGAGGCGGAAGCTGCTGCAAACGGTGTTTCGCTTGACGAACAGATGGCTAAAAAGTGTGTCGGTTATGCGGCCATTTATGACCATCAACTGCATCGTCTGGACCGGATGCGCAAGCAGAGTGCCTGATGGGCATACAGCGTTTGCCTGCATTGCGGAAAAATTCCGGCGGATATGCGGGCAATGTGCTTGAGAAAATGCAAAAGCGCGGCAGCGATGCCATGAAATGAAAGGCAGCAAGCCTTATTCCCCCATTGCTTTAGAGCAGCGGGGGATTTTTTTGCGCAAAAGATGTGAGGCGCGGGATTTTTTTGTGTGCAAAAATGCGAGGTGCGGGATTTTTTGTTTGACGAAATCGGGAAAAGGGCATACCATTTTGCCATATTGAACTTTTGGGAAAGGTATTGCAATGGAACAGAGAATTATTGACGTTAACGGCGTGAAACTGGCAAACAACCTGCCGTTCGGGCTTTTGTGCGGGCCGTGCCAGATTGAGAGCAGGCAACATGCGATTGACATTGCGGGGGCAATGGTCGAAATAACAAAAGAACTTAATATCCCGTATATTTTCAAGGCGTCGTTTGACAAGGCGAACCGCACTTCCATTCACGGCGCGCGCGGCGTCGGGCTGGAAGAAGGAATGCGTACTTTTGACGAGATTAAAAAGCTTTACAATAATCTGCCGATTGTTACCGACGTACACGAAAAAGAGCAGTGCGCAATTGTTGCGGAGCATGTTGATATGTTGCAGATACCGGCGTTTTTGTGCCGGCAGACGGATTTGGTCGTAGCTGCGGCGAAAACGGGCAAGGTTGTCAATATCAAAAAAGGGCAGTTTCTGGCGCCGTGGGAAGCGAAAAATCTGGTGGTCAAGTGCGACGAATCGGGAAACCATAATGTCTGCCTGACCGAGCGCGGCACGAGCTTCGGTTATAATACGCTAGTTACGGATATGCGCGGGCTGCCGCGGATGGCGGCGGATACAGGCTGTCCGATTATTTTTGATGCGACGCATTCTGTGCAGCAGCCGGGCGGCATGGGCGGCAGTTCCGGCGGACAGCGCGAGTTTGCGCCGGTGCTGGCACGGGCGGCGGTTGCGGTCGGCGTGGCGGCGGTGTTTACGGAAACGCACGAAAATCCGGACAAAGCGCTCTCCGACGGACCGAACACGATTGCGCTCAAGGATATGAAGGGCGTACTGGAAGTCCTGAAACAGTTTGACGAAGTGCGCAAACGGCTGGATATTTTTTAAGAAAAATGTATGGCTTTTAACACAGAATATTCCATATGTCGGTTCTGTTATCAGAGGGTTGGATAGTTATAATAAAGCGTATCAGGCCGGTGGTGTGGCAGCAAGGGCTAAAATTATATATGATGATTGTAAGAAACAGAAATAGCTGACTGAAAAATAAGCCAGGGAGATGAGCTGATGAAATCGCATTTTAAAAATATTTTGCTGTTAGGGGCATTTATGCGGCTGGTTCAATAACGTTGGCTTATTTTTCCTCTTTTGTTGCGGAGGCGGCCGGTCTTCTTTGGCTGGCAGTATGCGCAGTGGCGCTGGTCAAGCTTGTCTGGACAAAGAAACTCGGGCTGTTGGCGAAGTTTGCGAAACGCCTGCCCAGACTGGCGTTTTTTCTGACGGCAATCGGATGGCTCCCGTATGCGGTTACGTTGTTTTCTTTTGCTTTGTCTGTCGCTGGTACTGTGATAACGGGCGAATTGGGCAGACTGGCGTTGATTAACATTTATAGTCTCAGCAGCTATGTTTGGACAGGCGGGCTGGTGCTTTCGCTCGGTTATGCCGTGTACAGGGTGTTTTACAAAAAGGATTATGATGAAGACGGTGATGCTGAGTGTGTCGAAAATTCTGCAACAGTTTGATAAAGAGTGCAAACGGCCGGGTATTTTTTAGAGGATAAGGCTGGAACGCCCGCGGTTGCAATGGCTGCGGACATTTGGCGTATAGGGGGATGGCGGTGCTGATTAAGCCTGTCCGGATAAAGAGGTCGGGGTGTTGGTGAAATTTGAGGAGCTGCTGCCGTCGTTCGGATGTTGTATATCGGAGTTTCTTTGTCTTGACTTAATTTTGTTATGAGGTATTGTAACCATATTATGATTATCAAAGATGAAGGATACGTTTTAAGTGCAAAGAAGTACGGCGAGAAAGCGCTGATTGTTACGCTTTTGACCAAAAGCAAGGGCAAAATTGCCGGGTTTGTGTCCGAAGGGGCGGGGAAGAAAAACCGCGGGCTGTTTCAGCCGGGAAACAAGCTGTTTTTTGAGGCGTCTGCACGGCTGGAGGAGAATATGCGGCGGCTGTTCCGGTTGGAACTTCTGGAGCCGAACGCGGTGCTGATGATGAGCGATATACGGCGGCTGGAGCTGATGACGTCGCTGTTGCCGATGTTTACCGTTTTGCTGAACGAAAATGAGGATGTACCGCTGCTGTATGATGTGGCGGGGCGTTTTTTTGCGGCGGCGGACATTAGGGAAATGCTGACATATTACGCTTATTTTGAGTTTTATGCACTGGAATATCTGGGGCTCGGTTTGTCTTTGGACTGCTGTGCGGTAACGGGGCAGACCGAGGGGCTGACATACGTTTCGCCGAAAACAGGCAAGGCTGTATGCCGTGAGGTCGGGGCGCCGTATCACGACCGGCTGTTCTTATATCCGCATTTTGTTGTGGATAACCGCTATGATGCGACTTATGCGGAGATTTTTAATGTGCTAAAAATGACCGGGTTTTTCTTAAAAGAACACTTTTTTAAGTTTCATAACCTGCCCGTGCCTTTGGGGCGCGAGACTCTGCGGCGTTATTTTGACGACACGGGAGAAAAGCGCGCTGGGGCGGATGAAAGCCTGCTGCAATATGCGGCGGAGTGAGACTGTGTCGGAACGAATGGTAATTTGTTGCGATGTGTTGCAGAGGGAGGCTGTGTCGGAACGGGCGGCTGTCTGCTGCAATATGCGGGAGAGCGAGGCTGTCGGAACGGACTGCGTGCGAATGATTTGAGGTAACGATGGAAGAAGAAGAGATTGTTGAAGAAAGAGTGCATGACGTCAAATTAAAAGAAGAATTAAGCAAACGCTATCTTTCTTATGCGATGTCAACGATTGTGGCGCGGTCGCTGCCGGACGTGCGCGACGGGCTGAAACCGGTGCACCGCCGCCTGCTGTATGCGATGCGGCAGCTGAAACTGGACCCAAAGTCCGGTTTTAAGAAGTGTGCGCGCGTGGTCGGCGACGTTATCGGTAAATACCATCCGCACGGCGACAGCGCGGTGTACGGCGCGATGGTGCGTCTGGCACAGGACTTTTCGGTGCGTTATCCGCTGGTGGACGGGCAGGGCAACTTCGGCAACATCGACGGGGACGGCGCGGCGGCGATGCGATATACCGAGGCGCGGCTGACCGAGTTTGCAATCGCCCTGATGGAAGGGTTGAACGAAAACGCGGTTGACTTTATGGACACCTACGACGGCGAGGAACAGGAGCCGGTGGTCATGCCGGCGGCGGTGCCGAACCTTTTGTGCAACGGGTCGGCAGGTATTGCGGTCGGCATGGCGACGAACATTCCGCCGCACAATCTGGGCGAGGTTGCGGACGCGCTGCTGTATCTGATTAAAAATCCTGAATGCGAAATTGCCGATTTGGTTAAGTTTGTCAAAGGGCCGGATTTTCCGACCGGGGGGCTGATTATCGCCGACCAGAAAGCAATTATCGACGCTTATACGTTTGGTAAAGGGTATTTCCGCATCCGTGCCAAGTGGGAAAAGGAAGACCTCGGCAAGGGACAGTATCAGATTGTGGTAACGGAAATTCCGTATCAGGTTATCAAATCCAAGCTGATTGAAAAAATCGCGCAGCTGCTGGAAGACAAAAAACTGCCGCTGCTGGCGGACGTGCGCGATGAATCGGCGCATGACGTGCGGATTGTGCTGGAGCCGAAAAACCGTTCGGTTGACGCGAACCTTTTGATGGAGCACCTGTTTAAGCAGACGGAACTGGAAATCCGGTTTGCGATGAATATGAATGTGCTGTCGTCTGACTGCGTGCCGCGGGTCATGAGCCTTAAAGAGGTTTTGAAAGAATATCTGAACCACCGGCATAAGGTGCTTATTCGCAAGTCGCAGTACCGATTGGACAAGATTATGGCAAGGCTGGAAATCCTCTCCGGATATCTGGTGGCGTATCTGAATTTGGATGAGGTTATCCGCATTATCCGCGAAGAAGAAGACGCCAAGGCAGCACTGATGGCGAAGTTCGGGCTGACGGACAATCAGGCGGAGGCCATCCTCAATATGAAACTGCGCAATCTGCGCAAGCTGGAGGAAGAGGAAATCCGCGGCGAATTTGACGAACTGACGGAAGAAAAGAACGGGCTGGAACAGCTGCTGGGCAGCGAGGAACTGCGTTTTGCGCGGCTGGCCGAGGAAATCGACCAGATGAAAGAAAAGTTCGGCAAAAAGACGCCGCTCGGACGCCGGCGCAGCCAGTTTGCAGATATGCCGGAAGACGTGGACGTGCCGATTGAGGCGATGGTCGAGAAGGAGCCGATTACGGTTATTTTGTCGCAGAAGGGGTGGATTCGGAGCATGAAAGGCTATGTGCCGCTGACCGACGAGTTTAAGTTTAAGGAAGACGATGCGCTGCAGTTTGCCATTCACGCCTATACGACCGACAAGATTATTTTGTTCGATACGTCGGGCAAGTTCTTTAACATCAATGCCAACGAGATTCCGTCGGGGCGCGGGTTCGGGCAGCCGGTGCGGCTGATGGCGGACTTGGGCGTCAATGATAATGTGTGTGCGATGTTTGCGTTTGAAAAAGGAGCAAAATACGTCGTTTCTTCCGATTGCGGACATGGTTTTGTGATTGACGAGAGCCATATTCTGGCGCAGACGCGCAACGGGCGTAAGATTATGAATCTGGCAGACGGCGAAGTCGCGGCGTTTTGCAAAAAAATTACCGGCGACATGGTTGCGGTGGTCGGTGAAAACCGCAAGCTGCTCATTTTTAAGCTGGAGGAAATCCCGACGATGGCGCGCGGCCGCGGGGTCGGGCTGCAAAAATACCAGGCCGGCGGGAAGCTGAGCGATATGCAGATATTTAAGGAAGAAGAAGGCTTTTGCTATAACCGTTCCGGCGGCGTGGCAAATGAAAAAGAACTGCTGACGTGGCTCGGACACCGGGCGCAGGTCGGGCGGCTGGTGCCGTTCGGTTTTCCGAAGAGCAACAAGTTTTTTAAGGAATAGCAATAATGGAAGCTTATACGGAACATGACGCTGCCGCGGAGGCTGCTGACGGAAAGAGGCGTGATTACGGTGCGGCGGACGTGGCGGCGATGAAAGAGGCAATCGCGTTATCGGCGACGGCGCTGCAAAATGCTGCGGCCGGAGAAGAACCGATGGGCGGGCCGTTCGGCGCGGTTATCTATAAAGACGGCAAAAAGGTTGCCGGCGGATGCAACCATGTTTTGGCGGATAACGATCCGTCGGCGCACGGCGAGGTTTATACCATCCGGGCGGTGTGCAAGGCTTTGGGAACTTGGGACTTATCGGGCTGCGTGCTTTATACGAGCTGCGAGCCGTGCCCGATGTGTCTGATGACGGCGAAATGGGCGAATATCGGCAGAATTTATTTTGCCGCGACCAGAGAAGACGCGGCAGCAATCGGCTTCAGGGACGATGAGCTTTACCAAATGCTTAAAGACGGCGTTTACGGCACGGCAATACCGGAGTGCCGTGAAGAGGCGGTCGCGGTGATGAAGGCGTGGCAGGAGAAATTTGCCGCGGAGGGAAAATATTAGAGCCGTTGCGACAGGCGGGGAGAGAATATGAGAAAAGCGCTTTTGGGGATTGCAGTATTGGCCGGCGCAGCTGTTGCCGTTTTTATTGCGGCGGTGCTGTCGGTATATTATGCACAGGAAAAAGCGTCCCGTGCCGGATATTATACGTTGCACAATATTGATGCAGAGCGCGGCATTTTTAGCGAAACCGGGGATTTTTTAGGCGAGAAAGGGCTTTATTACAATAAGAACGGAGAACCGGTTACCGGCGTGTTTAAGATGTTTTACCCTTTCGGACGGCTGATGTTTACAGTCGAGTTGGCGGAAGGGAAATTTAACGGGGAAATGCGCTATTATTCTTTTGGCGGCGTACTCAGAAGCGTCAGCCGGTATAAGGCAGGCAGGCAGGACGGCGAAACTGTTCTGTATGATGGAACTGGGCGCAAGAAAGGAGAGATTTCTTATGCGGACGGCGTGATGCACGGGGCGTTTAAAATGTATTATCCCGACGGGGCGCTGCGGGGTGTGCGGATTATGGATGCCGGACGGGAAACCGGGGACTTTCGGGTGTATAATCGGGACGGAACACTGAAAGTGTGCGGTGGTTCTTTGTGTGAGGAGGGGGATAAGACTCCAAATCAATAGCAGCTAAAACAGAGGTGTTATAACGCGGCGCTATTTCCACAGGATACGCATACTCAGTTCCTTATTGCTGCCGAATGAATCGCAGATTTCCATTATTTGCAGCGGTGTCAGATTTTTGAGGCAGCTGGCGCTGCGGGTACAATAATTGTCGCCGTAAAATCTGTTGTCATAATTTGAAGAAGGGGCATCTTCCGCCCGGTGTACAAAATGAGTCTGCCACAGCATCGGGCTTAGTTCTTTGCTTAAAGACAGGATGTTGCGGCAGGTCAGAACGTCTGTTTTTCTTGACGGTGAAATTGTTATTTTGAAAAAATACAGGGATTCGATGCCAATGTAGATTTGATTGCCCATGGCGTCCCAGATGTAGTTGGAAAATCCCGGCTTTATCATTTCTGAGGGGACGACGCCGCTGTTTATCATAAAACGGGTCAGGTTGACGTTTTTGTTTCCGGCGGCGTCACGGAGCCGTGCAAGCTGGTAGGAACCGGTGATGATTGCGGTGTACTGGGCGAGCTGTTTATTGAGCTTATATTTCATCATCGCCCTGCCGTAGCCGGCAATGCCGCCGACGGAAAGAATGCCGACAATTGCGAGGACGCCGAGCATTTCCGGTATTGAACGCCCGTTCTGGTTGATTTTTTCTGACATATTTACAACTTCCTTTTACCATAAATGTTACAACAAAAAAGCCGCCGGATTAAGGCGACTGGAAGTTGGAAACTACTCAAACGAAATAGCGCGACATATTAGCCAAATGAGCCATATATCACTAGTGTATATATGTGCCATATTTTGTACGGCTTATTTTGCCGCCTTCCAGTCTTTGACCAGAAAGCGTGCAAAATTATCGTCTTTACACAGACGCGTTTGATGTGAGGTTTCCACGCCCCAGACGGGTTTTGCCCAATCCACCGTTTATGTTAACGAAAAAAATCTGAAAGTAAAGGGAAAAGATGCTTTTGTGGTGTGGGGGAAGCGGGGCACTTGGCGCTGCGGGTTCTTTTTCGGAGAAATATCAGCGTATTGCCTATTGGGTACAGGCTGAGCAGCAGAGTAAAAAGTTTCTTTTTATAAAAAAAAAGTTCCTCCTTTGCAGGGGGAACTTTTTTTGAGGTTAAGCTGCTGATTTCCAAGACGGATTTCAACGGTTGGTTTCGAGAACATAGGTATGCTCGAACAAGGTTTTGTCTCCGGTTTCTTTGCCATCAGTGTAAGTGACGCTATGAATGCGGAGCGAGACCTTTCCCTTCTCGACCTTTACGTCATAGACCAGATAGTCTATGGCTGTATCTATGAAGCCGTTTTTATTGGGAACTTCATAGTAATCGCCGCTGTTGATGGCATTATTAACGTATTCGGTATACGTCTTTTCTGCCACCATGTACGATTCAGGCCTTCCTTGGCTGCCGATAACTATCGGATTTTCATTTTCCCATCCGGTTACAGGGTTGTAAACGTGGGTGAAAATGTTTCTCGGCGGAGTGTCGGTGAAAGAACCGTCTTTTTGCAGCACGGGCTGAGAAAGCCTTACAGGTGCATCTTTGTCCTGAATGGAGGTAACAATGAGCAGTTCATCGGTCCATTCAAAGAAAGTATCACCGACCCAAAACCATTTCGGGTTTTGAATCTCAGCGCCAGACTGAGCCTGAGGGTTAATCACTTGCGCATTAGCGGTAAATGCGCTTAATACACTCATTACAGCAACAAGGGCTGCAATTGCGAAAAAATTCTTCATGATAATAGAATTTTTTGGTTAGACATAATGATAACTTCTCAAAGAATACTATACTGAATTTTCATATTTTTGTCAAGTTTCTTTTGCCGCTTTTTTTGAAGAGTGAGAGAAGTGCAGGCGAGCCGCATATCCGGCTTGACAGTTTGGCATTTTTTTGTATGCTTTAACGGTTGGTTTTATCGGGAGAAAAATAAAAATGCAAAAAATCACGTTTCAGGGCGCGCCGGGCGCTTATTCGCACATTGCCTGCAAGGAACTTTTTCCAGGGGCAGACTATATTGCCTCCGATACGTTTGAACAGGCGATGGAACTGGTGGACAACGGTGAGGCGGACTTTGCGGTGATACCGGTGGAAAATTCCAATGCGGGACGGGTGTCGGACGTGCACTTTCTGTTGCCGAAAACGGATTTGACGATTGTCGGCGAGCATTTTCTGCGCGTGGAGCACCAACTGCTGGCGCTGCCGGGGGCAAAACTGGAGGAGATTGAGGCGGCGGCATCGCATCCGCAGGCTCTGGCGCAGTGTTCGGAGTTTTTGAAAAAACACGCCATTAAGGCCTTGTCGCGCATTGACACGGCGAAGTCGTGCGAGCGTATTGCCGAGATGCAGGACAAGACGCGGGCGGCGATTGCGTCCAAACTGGCGGCGGAGATTTACGGGCTTGACATTCTGGCATCAAACATTGAAAACGAGGCGAACAATACGACGCGGTTTTTGGTGATGAGCAGGCACAAGGCGATGCCGGCGGACGACGGTTCAAAATTCATCACGTCGCTGGTGTTTCACGTTAAGAACATTCCGGCAGCACTGTATAAGGCGCTGGGCGGTTTTGCGACCAACGGGGTAAACCTTATCAAGCTGGAAAGTTATGTTGTGGGCGGAAATTTCGTATCGGCGCAGTTTTATGTCGAGATTGAGGCGCATCCCGAATCGCAGGCGTTTAAACTGGCGTTTGACGAGTTGAAGTTCTATTCGGAGGGAATCCATTTTCTCGGCACATACAAGGCTAATCCGCGGCGGTATCTTTAACCGGGCGGGATTGATTTTGCTGCGGCGGTATCTTTAACCGGGCAAACGATGCCGTACTCGTGGGGAGAACGGCTGGCGGCTGTTGCGTGTACCGGGGCTGATGTGTCAATGCGGTTATATACCGTTGCAAAAGGCAGGGCAGAATTTATATTACAGGTGTTTTAACTTTATCATGGAGGAAAAAATGTCTGATTGTATCGATAAACTGCAAAATGAAATTGATGAATTGAAAAAGGACCACAAGAAACTGATGTCGGGTTCGGAGCGCGGTTCGTCTTCGTCCTCGTCGTCTTCATCTTCGGGTTCGGAACGCAAGGAAAGCAGAAGCGGCAGCAAGAAAAGCTCTTCCAAAAAATAGTTCTTGACCGGAACAGACGATTTTGTTTTCGGGCATTATGAAGCCAAGGGCAGACGCACGCTGGTGTGTCTGCCTATTATTTTTTGCGTGGATGTTCCGGGCGAGGGCGGACAGTGCGGCAGGTACAGAGCGGGCGCGGTATCCGGAGATAAAACGCTTGCTTTAAATCTTTTTTGCCTATAAAGTCAGAGCAGACAAGAATTTTTATGTTTTACCAAAAATAAATTAGTATGAACAGAATTATTTTTTTGCTGGCGGTATTGACATTTGCGTCGTGCAGCCGGATTGTTACGAAAGACTATGAGCTTTTGGACAGCGGTACCGTTGCTGAGATTGACAATGTCGAAGGGAAGATGGGTATCGCGAGCAACAGGGACGGCGTCTGCCGGGAATGGTTTCCGGAGACGATGAGGGACGGTTTGAGCGTTTGGGGCATTTGTTACGCAGACAGCCTTGCCGTTGGCGATAAATGTTATGTTTATGACGGCGGCGACAAGCCGGTCATCTCGAAAGTTTCGGTTGCAGACGCACAAAGGATTAACCGGGCGTTATGCCGGCAGTATTGGAAAGAGCTTCTGATATCGGAACGGCTGATTGTCTGTGTTTTAATGGCGCTGGCGACAATGGCGTTCTGGCTGTTCAGTCCGAACAGCGGCAAATGCATCGGTGTCGGCTTTGTGCTGATTTTGGCAACGACGGCTGCCGCGGTTGCGTGGATGGCTCCGGGGCGCAAGCTTGAAAAAGTCGGCAGCGGCGTTATTACCGGCGTGGAGAAAAAGCGGTTTACGCTGGACGGCAAGACGATTTATTACCTTTCTTCGCCAAAAGACGTTTTCAACGGCGAAACGCTTGAGGCCGGAAAGGCGGTCAATGTCTATCGTTACGGCAAGCATCGTTCGGGAATTCGCGAAAATATCTTTTTGAGCCGCAGCAGTTTTAACGAGGCGACGCTGAAAAAGGCGCAGATTTATCCCGAGATTTTTCTGAAGACCGTCGGGCTTTACTGGGGGCTGCTTCTGGTCAGCGGCGGCGTTATCCTGCCTTTCTGGGCGGGACGGGAAAAACTGCGCAGGAAAAAAACGCAGCAACGCGGCGGTGCAGAACAGCGCTGAAAGCGTTATCTGAAAAGCGGTTTATCCGGGAAAGCGGTTATCCGATTTTCGGGTTCAGAGGGCGTCTTAAGGGCGCCCTTTTTGTTGTTTGCGGGTAAAGGGACGGAAAGGGCAGCAGGGCTGTTATAATGCGACGGGGAGATATACGGCAAAGGTGGTCAGACCGTTCTGTGAAGTGATGACGAGGTTGCCGCGGTGGCGTTTGATAATCTGGGCGGCAATGGACAGGCCGAGGCCAGTGCCTTTGATATTTTTGTTTTTATGTTCCTGGAGGCGGTAGAACCGTTCGGTCAGGCGCTCCAAATCTTCAGCCGGAATCGTTACGCCGGTATTGGAAATGCTGATTTCAACCGCTTCGCCTTCGGCCACTTCATAATATTTGTGTTTGGGAACGGCGGGCGCTTTGGCGGTAACGACGGTTATGACGCTGTCGGGAGCGGCATATTTTACGGCGTTGTCAAGCAGGTTTTGCAATACCTGGGTAATTTGGTGCTCGTCGGCACTTATCCGGGGCAGGCGGGCAAAACGGGAAGAGAGGGCGAGGCGCTGCCCTTTGAGCTTGATTTCGAGGGCGCTTTTAATTTCGCGGATAACGGCGTTGACGCTGACTTTATCCTGCGGCGGCGTATTGACAGTCAGTTCGATTTTGGACAGCGAAAGCAGATTTTCTATCAAAGCGGACATATAGGAAGTCTGTTCCTGCATAATGCGAAGGAATTTTTCGCGCGCTTTTTCGTCGTCTCGGGCTGTGGTCTGCAGCGTTTCGATAAAGCCGGCGATAATGGAAAGCGGCGTGCGCAGTTCGTGGCTGGCATTGGTAACGAAGTCCTGCTGCATTTGTTCCAGCTGCAGGGCTTTGTGCAGGTCGTAAAACGAGATGACGGCGATGACTTCGCCTTTGGCAAACCACGGAATCGTGCTGATACGGAGATAGAATTTCGGTTTATCGCGGCGCTCGGCGAGGCAGAGGTTCATTTCTTCATGCCGGCTTTGTCCGGCCAGGACTTTGGAGAGCGTGGCATTGAAGTTGGCATCGGGGATAAACTCCCTGATTTCGCGGCCGTTCAGCCCGGTTTCAAACAAAGTGCGGGCGGCGAGGTTAGCACCGATGACGGCTCCCTGCTTGTTTATCATCAGCAGCGGATCGGGCAGCGTATCCAGAACCGCGGCATCGGAAAGGGTGCGGTTTTCAAGCATGCCGGTTTTGTCGACCCAGAACTTGTGCATGGAGTTGATGGCTTCGGTGAGGTCGCGGGTTTCCTTTTCGGTCAGGTTGCTTAAAAGCTTTTCTTCGTTGGCGCCCGACGACAGGCTTAAGATATATTTCTTTATCTGTTGGAGCTCAATGGAGATAGGCATCAGGAAAACGGTGTTGAAAAACAAAATGCAGATGTACGACAAAGCGGCGAGCGGCGTAGAGAGAATGTCGAACAGCCCGAGAATCAGAAAGATAAGGCCGGCCGGCACGGAAAGGATAAGCACGCGCAGGGCGAAGCCTGAGTTTTTGTCAACGCCTAAAAATTCTTCTTCCTGATTTATCATTAGTATATCTCTAAAATTATCGTGGACTAACGGGGCAGATTTTATTATGCTTTATTTCAGGTTTAGATTTGGTTAATTTACGAAAGAACAGAAACGATGGACGAGAATAAAGCGGTAGAGGGGGAGAAAATGACGGCGGCCGGTACGGCGGGGACTGCAGAACCGATTGACGGCGGAAATGCAGCATCAATTGGCGGAGGAAACGCTGCAGGGCGGCAGGCAGCGGCCGGTACGGCGGAATCGGCCGTAAAGAGCGCAAAGGATGACGTTTCCCGCGTGGCGGAGCGGACGCACGGGGAAGAAAACGGAGCGGCTGCGGCGGAAGCTGTTTCCGGCGGGGCCTGTGCGTGCAAAGAGGAAAGCCGGGCGAAAATGCAGAAGAACGGCATGGCTACGATACGGGATATGGAGAGCCAGACGATGACGCCGGCGATGGGGCAGTATCTGGAAATCAAGCACGAGCATCCCGAATATCTGCTGTTTTATCGTATGGGCGATTTTTACGAGTTGTTCTTTGAAGACGCAGTTACGGTTTCCGGTGCGCTGGGGCTGACGCTGACAAGCCGGAGCCGGTCGGCGAGCGGCAAGGAAATTCCGATGTGCGGCGTACCGTTTCACGCATACGAAATCTATCTTGCCCGGCTGATAAAGCTTGGCTACAAGGTGGCTATATGCGAACAGACCGAAGATCCGAAGGAAGCCAAAAAGCGCGGTTATAAATCAATCGTTAAGCGCGAGGTGGTGCGGCTGGTTACGCCGGGCACGCTGACTGAGGATACGCTGCTGGACGCCAAGCGCGACAATTTTATTGCCTGCGCCTATGTACGCGGGGCGGATGTCGGGCTGGCATGGCTGGACATCTCAACCGGGGCGTTTTTTTTGCAAACGCTGAAAGCCGGAAACGTGCCGGCGCATGCGGTTCTGGCAACTGCGCTGGCGCGGCTTGACCCGTCGGAAGTGCTGATTTCCGACCGGCTTTTGGAATTGCCTGATTTCTTCGGCCTGTTTTCTGAATATCGCGAGCGTTTGTCCGTCTGGCCGAAAGCCCGGTTCAACATTGAAAGCGCGCTGGCAACGCTGCTGAAAGCGTATCAGGTGAAGTCGCTGGACGTGTTCGGCGATTTTTCCAAACCGGAAGTCGTGGCGGCGGGAACGCTTTTTGAATATGTCGAAAATACGCAAAAGGGGCGTTTGCCGCGAATTGAAGCGCCGCGGCGCGTGTATGAAAACGAAATTATGGAAATCGACGCGTCGACGCGCAAGAGCCTGGAACTGCTTAATCCATCGACGGCAGGGGGCGTCAGCCTGCTGCGGGTGATGGACCGGACGGTTACCGGCGTCGGCGGGCGGCTGCTGGCGGAGAGGCTGGCGGCACCGTCGCTTGATATCCGCGAAATCAACGACAGGCTGGATGCAGTGTCTTTTTTTGCGGACAATCCTGAAGTGCGGTGCGTTCTGCGCGAGGCGCTCCGGCACTGTCTGGACATGAAACGGGCAGTACAGCGGCTGAGCCTGGGGCGCGGCGGGCCGAAAGACCTGTATGATCTGGCGGCGACGCTGAAAGTGATTCCGGCGCTCAAAGACGCGGTGCTCAGTTTCCAGCATTACCAGACCGACAGCGTATACAGCCAGCCGCCGCTGGCGCTGGCTAAACTAGCTAACAGCTTTTTTGACCATTCCGCGTTGTTGTCGGACATTGAGCGGATGCTTCTGGACAAGCGCGAGGATTTGCCGGTACTGGCGCGGAACGGCGGATTTATTAAAAAAGATGCGTGTCCGCCGCTTGACCATCTGCGCAATCTCAGAGAGGAAAGCACGAAACAGTGCGAAGTACTGCGGCAGCAGTACGCTGAGGAAACGGGCGTCAATGTTCTGAAGGTCAAAAACAATTCGGTTATCGGATATTATGTCGAAGTACCGTCCAAGTTTGCGGACAAACTGCTGGAAAACAAAAAGTTTATCCATCGGCAGTCGGTGCTTAATGCGGTCAGATTTACGACCGACGAACTGTGCCGGCTGGAAAGCGAGGTCTTGTCTGCGGACGAACGGGCGCTGGCGATGGAACTGCAGATTTTTGAAGAGCTGACGCACCATGCGCTGGCGCAGGCTGATATGATTGCGAAATCGGCGGAAATTATGGCGCAGCTTGATGTGGCAGCGGGATTGGCGGAATTGGCGGCCGAATACAATTATGTGCGTCCGGTTTTGAACGACAGCCTGGATTTTGAAATTATTGACGGGCGGCATCCGGTGGTCGAGGCGGTTTTGCGGCGCGAGGGCGGAAACGGTTTTGTCGGCAATGACTGCGTACTGAAACATGACGACGACCGTATTTGGCTGTTGACAGGGCCGAACATGGCGGGCAAATCGACATTTCTCAGACAGAATGCGCTGATTGCGGTTATGGCGCAGGCCGGGTCGTTCGTGCCGGCGAAAAGCGCGGTTATCGGCATTATCGACAAGGTGTTTTCACGGGTCGGCGCGAGCGACGATCTGGCGCGCGGGCGGTCGACGTTTATGGTTGAGATGGTGGAAACGGCAGCGATTTTGAACCGGGCGGACGAACGGTCGTTTGTCATTCTCGATGAAATCGGGCGCGGAACGGCGACGTTTGACGGGCTGTCCATTGCCTGGGCGGTGGTGGAGCAGTTGTCGGAAGTCAACAAGTGCCGGACAATTTTTGCGACGCATTACCACGAACTGACCAAGCTTAACAACCGGTTAAAAGGGCTGAGCCTGCATTGTATGAAAATCAAGGAATTTAACGGCGATGTCGTGTTTATGCACGAGGTTATTCCCGGAGCGGCAGACCGGTCGTACGGCATTCACGTTGCGCGGCTGGCGGGGCTGCCGGATTTGACGGTCAAACGTGCCGAGCAGGTGCTGGGGCTGCTGGAAGAGGAAAAGCAGAACAAGGCGCTGGCGGCGGTGGAAGACGATTTGCCGTTGTTTGAAGTACTGAAGGAAAAGGTTGAAGATACGCCGAAGAATCCGGCTTTGGAAAAACTGAGGGCTCTTGATGTTGACAGCCTGTCACCGCGGGAAGCGCTGGACAAGCTGTATGAGTTGAAAGCCGATGCCGCCAAAGGGAATACGCAGGGCGGCTTTTGAGGGGCCGCCTGTCAGAGGCGGTGCGGGCTTTACGGGCGATGAGCGTGAACCGGCAAGACGGGCGGGGAGTGTGCACCGGCAAGAGTGTTCGGGCCGGCCTTTCAAGGAACGACAGGGGGCAAGCCGGAGCGGGCGGAAAGGCGGCGGCTATTGCAGCTGCGTTTTGAGTATGTCCGGCGTCAGTATCTGCGGCAGCAGGACGGGGGGTTGTTTTCCGGCGGGATACCAGACATAGAGCGGTATGCTGTTGCGCCCGTAGGTTTTAAGCGCGTTGCGGATGGTTCCGTCGCGGTTAGTCCAGTCGGCTTTGAAAAGCGCGATATTTTTTTCGGTGACGAGGCGACGGAAGGTTTCAGTTGACAGTGAGGTTTTGTCATTTAAGAGGCAGACCAGGCACCATTTGGCAGTGAAATTAATGAAAACCGGGCGGCGGGCAGTAAGTGCGTCGGCGACCTTGGCGGGCGTGTACGGTTCCCATACCGGTTCTGCGGCAGCGTCGGCAGAGGGGGATATGCCGGGGGATGATGTGCCGTCTGCGGAGATTGTGTCGTCTGCGGAAATTGTGTCGGCAGCAGGCGGGACGTCAGCGTCGCCCGGGCGGAACTGATTAAAAATGACCCAGCCGAGCCAGAAGCACGTCAGCAGGATGGGCAGTGCCAAAATACGTTTCATCGTTATCATCCAATGTCCCGGTTTGGGAATGTATTTGAGGAAAAAGCCGGGGAACATTTCAATCAGTGCATAGGGCAGGGCATAGCCGAGGCTTAAAGCTAAAAAGATACCGAAATATATCAGCGCAGGCTTGGCGACGGCATAGCCGATGGCGGCACCCATGAACGGCCCGGTGCAGGGGCAGGCGATGACGACGGCGAAGAAGCCGGTGAGGAAACTTTGCTTACCGGCGAGGCGGCTTAGAGTATCGGCACAGGAATCCGGCAGAGGCAAACGGTCGGTCAGGTTTAGGAAAATCAGGAAGAAGAGAAGCAGAAGAACGGCGTTGAATACCGGCGATTGGAGCTGGAACCCCCAGCCGAGGCCGCTGCCCAGTTCCCGCAGGAAGAATAAGATGCCGGCCAGCAGCATAAAAGAGCTGACGACGCCGGCAACATAGGCAAGTGCCGAGAACGGCGAGGCATGGCGGCGGTTTTGTACCAGATACAGCGCTTTAAGGCTCAAAACGGGCAGGACACAGGGCATCAGGTTGAGAATTAAACCGGCGATGAATGCGGTGATGAGATAGTAAAGCAAGCCGCCGGAAAAACTGCCGGAAGACGTGTGCCCGGAGGACACGTTTCCGGTATCGTCCGGAATGGAAGGGGGAAGAGGAGAGGGAGATGCCGCGGCCATATCAGAGACTGTACCGTCAGTGGCGGGAGCAGCTTTCTGAGGTGCGGCGGCGGAAGCATCATCTGTATCAATATAGTAAGCGTGTCCGGGGCAGAGCAGAACGCCTTTGAAATCCGGCGGAAGCTCTTCTTTTTGGAATTTGACATGCAGACGGTTATGTTCGGCGACGGTGGTTTCCGGCAGTTCCGAGAGAGCGCTTTTTTTAGGATGGCGGCTGACAAATTCCGCTTCGCTGCAGTCTTTGAGAATTTGGTCTTGCAGTTCAAGTTTCAGCAGTTCGCCGGAAAGGGAAGCCGTGGCGGGCAGGCGGACGGGAAAGGTGTTTTCCGCGGTCAGCAGCGTGTTGAGGAATGTCGGGTTTTTTTCTGCCGTTTCGGCAACGGGGAGTGCAAAGCTGAGCGCAATTTCTTCGGGCAGGCAGGATTCGCTGCAGGCGGTATAGGAAAGGACAAGGTTAAAAGGCAGGCGCTGCACGGCTTCCAGATTTTTTAAGGCAAAAGTCGAGCGGAAATAAACTTTTTTGGTGTAGACGTATGAGGTGATAATATCTTCATAAACCGATTTTTCGGGGGCGGTGTGCGTGCTGCCGATTTCCGTATAGTGCGGGGATTCAAAGAACGACAGCGAGGTTGGCCCGCCGATGTCTCCGGGGTTGTCCCAGTAGAGGTGCCAGCCCGGTTTTATATCTGCTTCGGCAATAATGTCTATCGTTTCCGAAGCGGGGGAAAGCGTTTTGTATTCCGGGGTTACTTTCAGGCTGACGAGTCCGGTGCTCTGGCTGAAACTGAGGGCGCCGGCTTCGGCAGCGAACAGCAGCCAGGCGGCAGTGAAAAACAAGCAGGCGGTCAGAAGCATAAAGTATTTTTTCAGCATCGCGTTTCTTTCGTTAAATCGGCCGGAGCGGATTGCAAGACAGCTTTTGGCGGTTATCATAGCGGATAATTGTTAAAATAATGGTAAAATCGGCGAATAAAAGTCCGTGAGAGGAAAATGCCGACGTTAAGGCAGCCCGGCAGCCTGAGGAGGGCGTGCTGCCTGTAAGAAGAGAGGCACAGCGTCGCTGCGGCGTGTGGCAGCAGGGGAGGGGCTGTGCAGGGGACGGGCGTCCGGTTTGTGGCGGGAGAGGAATGCTTGTACAGGGGACGGGTGTCCGGTTTGTGGCGGGAGGGGAATGCTTGTACAGGGGACGGGTGCCCGGCGTATGGCGGGAGAGGTGCGTCCGGGGGAACATAAGGGGGAACATACATGCCGCGATGGCGATTATTTTCCGGCAGCGGTTATTTTTCCGGCAGCGGTTTTAGCGTAAATTCCGAAATATTTATGCTTTGGCCTAAAGCTGAGCGGAAATTGTTATTTATGAATTCGAAAGCCAGTTTCGGCGTTTCCATTCCGGCGGCGGGAATGCGTACGGTTATCGTTTTGTCGCCGGGCTCTTTGCGGAGTTTGATTTCCTGCAAGATTTTGCCGTTAAGTTTTACTGTCAGCATAGGCTTGTATGACAACATAGCGGAAAATGTCATTTTCAGTTCCAAATCCTGCCGGGGGCGTTTATCCAGTTTGATGTAGAGGCTGCCTGTCCAGATGTCGCCGAGCAGCTCTTCGGCAAAGCCGGTATAAGAGGAAATGTCTTTGTTCAGCAGTCTGGTTCCCAGGCGGTAAGAGACAAATTTTTGCGGCGGCAGAATGCTGAACTTGTCATAGACTTTGGATTTTTGCCGAATGGCGGTTTCCAACTTGGCTTCCGGCAGGCTTATCAGAGACGGAACGTCCGAAAACAGCGACCGGCCGAGGCCGAAAGCGTGTTCGGGGAGTTTGATGCCGAGGAGTTCCAGATATGTCGGCGCGAGGTCGAGCGCAGTAAATTCCTTGCGAGGGTTATAAGACATATTGTCCGGCAGATTTAGAAAGACGTTATAGATGCCGCGGCGGTATTTTTTGCGCTGCTGGGTTGGGAGGGCTTTAAACATCGGATGGTCGCCGACGATGACGACAGTCGTGTTTTGCCAATACGGCGTTTTTTTGAATTCCGTAAGGAAAGAGGCAATGTTATTGTCGGTGCAAAGGATATTGTCGCGGATATCGCCGAAGATTTTCGGGCAGTTATAGGGAAGGACGGTTCCCGGGGCGTGCGTGTCGACGGTAAAAACCGTCATCAGGAACGGCTCGCGGACTTTGTTGTCGGCAAACAGGCCGGAGATGTAATCCATAAGCAGACGGTCGCTCAGCCCGTTGTATGAACTTTTGTTCTTTTCTATTTCTACCGGGCTCATTCCGGCAGTCAGCACGGTACGGTCAATAATATTGCTGTAGGAGTGTATTTTGTAGAAAATATCGGTATAGGCAAAACTGTGGTCGGCGCTCTTGGCAAACCAGGTTTCATAACCGTTGTCGGCAAGAATGTCGGACAGGCAGCGGATATTTTTCAAATGATTGTTTATGCTTTCCATTGTCGGTACCGGCGAGCGGTACGGAATGCCGCAATGTCCGGCGACAAGGGCGGCTTTGGTGTAGTTGGTGCCATAGAGAAAACTGTAGTCGTCGAACCGGGGATTGCGTTTCGCAATTTCAGAGAGCTGCGGCAGGAGGTTTCTGCCATACAGAGAGGCGTCGGCAAAATTGTTTTCCACGCTTTCCAGATACAAAAGGAGAAGATTGCGCTTTTGTGCCGGAAAGTCAGCGGCGGTTATGACGGGCGCTTTGTAATATTTTTCGTAAAGGGTGCCGGTCGTGTTTTGATAATAGTAATAGGGGATAATGCGTATCTGCCAGACGACGACGGCAGCGCAGACTGCCGAGGCAAGGAGCAGCCTGCGGTTGCTGCATACGGCGAGAAGAAAGAGGTAAAGTATGGCTGCGGCGGCAATGTAGTATTTTAATTCGGGGCTGAAAGCGAAAATATCCATATCCTGCGGGCGGATGTTCAGATTGCCGATAATCTGCTCGAATTCAAGATTTTCCCAAGTGTTTTGTGCCCAAACGGAGGCCATTGCCGCAGCCAGTGTCAGCAGGAGGGCAATGGCGCACAAGGCTGTTTTCAGCAGCTGCCACAGAGCGGCAAGGCGCGATGATGTCTTTTTTTGGGGGAAGAGGACGCTTTTAGTCATTTTTAAATGAGCCCTTTAATTTTTTTGATTATTTCTTCAAACATAGCGTAAGTCAGAACGCCGGTATTAATATTGTAGCGTGAGGTGTGATAGCTGTCGATGAGCGTCAGAGAGCGGGAATGCGGCGCAACGGGAGAGAGAGGCTGCGGGGCGAGGCCGGAAGAGGAAAAGCACGGGGCGGCCGCGGCAGGGGAACCGGCAGCAGAAGAAAAGCAAAGCGCGGCGGAGGAAGGAGTGCCGGACGGCAGCGGATATACGGCGCCGTGGGAAAATTTGGCAAACGACTGTTTCAGTCCCAGCGCCTGAAGGACGTTTTTGTGCGAGATAGTGCCGAGGCATAGGATAACCTTTAAATTCGGCATGGCGGCGATTTCCGCAGCCAGGAACTGCCGGCAGTTTTTTTCTTCGGCGGTGGTCGGCTTGTTTTCCGGCGGTACGCAGCGTACCGCATTGGTGATGCGGACGTTGACGAGTTCGTAGCCGTCGTCTTTGCGCTTTTGGTAATTGCCGCGCGCAAGACCGTATGTCTTGAGAACCGGATAAAGAACATCGCCGGCATAGTCGTTGGTAAACGGGCGGTTGGTCTGGTTTGCACCGTTTAATCCCGGGGCAAGGCCGACGATGAGAATTTCAGCATCCAGGCTGCCGAACGGTTCGACGGGGGCGTTATGGTAGGAGGGGAATTTCAGGCGGTTGGCTTCCCTGAAAGAGCATAACCTTTCGCACAGGCGGCAGTCTTTTGCCGGCGGGGTAAAGTCCATTTTTTTATCCTTTGACGTACGTTAGACATTGAAACGCATTTTGGCAAACGCCGCGTTTCTGCTTTTATTTTAATCAGCCACCGTAAATAAAACGTAAAAAATTTGCCGCTCCCATTTAAAAGATAAATTTAGCGCATATATAGCTAGCGAGAAGTATTATAGAGCATATAATACTTTAGGACTAAAGTTAATTTTAGTTTGTAATGGAGTTTAAAATATGAAGAAAATTTGTTTATTAGCTGCAGCCGCATCCGTATTTGCAATGAATGCACAGGCGGCTGACTGGAGTATGGGCAACAGATATTTCAGACCTTATATCGGTGCCGATTACGTCTATTCATATGCAAAACACGGCGGTATGGCTTCCGACGCCAAGAGAGACTATAATTCCTGGATGGTCAACGTCGGTACGGATATTGCCGAATATACCAGCATTGAAGCGTTCTTCCAGCAGGCTCCGCAGCGCAAGACCCACCGGGCTGCCGAAGAACTCAAATCCGAATTTTATGCTTACGGTCTGGACCTGTACGGCCGTATGCCGATTGCCTGCTCCGGATTTAACGCGCTGGCATCGCTCGGCCTGGCAAATTATGAAACAAAATATAAATTTAACGGCGGAAGCCAGAGCAAACAGCGTATCGGCTATCGTGCCGGCGTCGGCTTCTCCTACGACTTTACCAACAATGTTTCTTTCCGCCTGATGGGCCGTTACAGCTATGTCGGAATGGCCAACCTGGACAACCTGATGGAAGTTACTGCCGGTCTGCGCTATACTTTCTAAGGAAAATTTTTCAGGAGAAAAACTTTGAACTGACCTGCGGATGGCATTTTTTCGGCTCGACGCCCGTTCAGGAAGCGCCGGTACCGGGAAAGGCATCCGCAAGTCTTTTCCCGGCAAAAGGGATATTTGTCTGGGAAAGACGGCAAAACCGCAGTATCAGGAGAGAAACGCGGCTTCAGATATTGAGGATGTTGTGTCAGATGCTGAAACCGCTGTATCAGATGTTGGGGCTGGCATATCAGATATTGAAGGCGCCGTACCGGGCGTTAAATCCGCTTGACGCGGTTTTTTTGTTTTAAAAACTTGCCAAATTAAAAATTAGGTATATAAAAGCTTTAGTTTTGTAAAACGGGCTAATGATTTGATAACAATGAAAAGAAAGCTATATCCGACGGAGAAGAGCATATTGCGCGGCAGCCGGGCGGCGAGGTCTTGTGCCGGGGGTGCGAAGGCGTGCATTCGGAAAACTCGGCGGTTTGGTCGGCGTGCGGCGGTGTTTGTAACGGCCGCTGCCGCGTGTTTTGCTGCGGCGTTTTGCTGCCGGACGGCTGCCGCAGACATAACGCTGGCGGTTATTGCCCCGAAAGCGGGAGAATATGCGCAGTCGGGAAAGGAACTGTTTGACGGGGCGCGGCTGGCGGTCAGGGAGATTAACGATAACGGCGGACTTAACGGCGAAAAGCTGGATATGCTGACAATTGACGACCGTTGCGACGACAGGCTGGCTATATCGACGGCGGAAATGCTTACCCTGCTTAAATCGAAAAAAGTCGGGCTGGTGGTCGGCCCTTACTGCTCTAACCGTTTTGACGAGATTGCAGGCATTTACGAGCGGGCGAAAATATTCCAGATTGTGCCGACGACAGTGGCGTATAATGCCGGAAGCGCCGGCAAAAAAGGGCAGATACTGCTTTTGGGAACCAAAGCGCAGATGAGCGGCGACTTTTTTCAGTTTTACAATCGTAATTTTGCCGGGCTTAAAGTCGGGTTTGTCTATAACGACAAGCCCGAAGACGGCTATTCCGAAGTGGCAAAAGCCTTGTATGACGAATTCCGGCGTTTCGGCAAGGGGGAATTGCTGAAGTTTTATGCCTTGAACCGCGAGCAGGGCGGCATGTATGATCTGGCGCGGACGATGGAAAAAGACGGGATAAACGTGGCGTTTGTTTTGGGCGAAAACGATGAAACGGTTAATTTTATCCGCGCGGCCAAGGATGTGCAGCGCAGCATTATCCTGTTTACGAGCAAAAATATGGTTTCTCCCGACAGCCTGAAACGCCTGGGCAAAGATGCGGAAGGGCTTTATGTCATGACGCTGCCGGGATTGAAAGACAGCCTGATGTTTACGGAGAATCTGGTTAACCTGCGCCTGTTGGGAATAGAACCGGAAGGTTTGGAAGTTTACAGCTATGTGGCCGTCAAGCTTTGGGGGGATTTGGTGCGGCAGGTCAACGGCTTTGCGTACGAAAAACTGGCCAAGGCAGCGAACAGCGCAGCTCTCAGGGAAAAGTGGAGCGAATTTCTGATGCACAGCGGCAGCATCGAATCGTCGAAATATATTATTGAGATGTATCAGAACGGCGAATTCAGGCAGGTCTATTAATGCGGCGGGCGTTTGCAAGCGTATCCGGTGAGTGTCGGAACGACGAATTTTTTTAACAGCAGCTTATTTTGTCCGGCTTTTAAAAGTTTTGAATTGTAATTTTTGAAAGGGCTGTCGGATTTTCTTTGATTATATTAAAATGTATCCTATTAAAATGTATCCGAATATTCTGCTGAGAATGTATCCGAAGTGTTGAAAGGCAGTAACATTCCGCCAAAAGAGTAAAAAATTACGTATGTCAGGAAGAAAAAGACCGTGTAACTTAAAATATTGGCGCGTAATATTCCTTTAGAAATGACTTCACGGCTGTATGTGTTTTGCAGATATTTTTGGGCAATGAAACGTTCGATAAAGTATGAGAAAATGCAAAAGAAAACATTATAAAGCACAAGGAAGAAGATAAGGCCAAACATAGCAATTAACGGACTTATGGGGAAAAGATATTCCATTATCCCATATAAGGGGCCGAAAAAATATAATTGCTCTGCCGAGCAGGAAACCGATGCATTCCATAAAAATAAGAATATTCCGCCTAAAATAGTTGAAATAAGGTTTGAAACAGAAACCACCTCAATTATTTTGAAGGGATTTGTTTTCTTAAAATATCTTTTTTTTAAGAACAAGGCCTCACAGAATATAATCAGCACTAAACAGATGAATGGAATTATGTAACTTTCTATGCGGTTACCGCCCGGCACTCCAATTCCTGAAGTGACGGTTACAGCCTGGATTGTATTTGCCCAAAAGGGGAATGCAAAAGCCAAAGCAGGGGATAAAAAAATTGATAGAGAAATTAGGATTTATCAGTCTGATGGTCTGGTTCTGCCGATACGGCGGCACGGAATATCAGCGTCGGCACGGAATACCGGCGAAGGCACGGAGTTGTGGAAAAAGCTGTTAATCGGCGGGAAAAACATTTGAACTCTAAATTTGCGGCGGTATAGTAACCGCAGTTAATTTATTTTGTAAAGGTAATAAAACAATGGCAGGAAGCATCAATAAAGTAATTTTGGTCGGCAATCTCGGACAGGACCCGCGGGTCAGCAATACCCAAAGCGGCGCGAAAGTCGTTTCTTTCAGCCTGGCGACGACAGATACATGGCGTGACAAGGTCAGCGGCGAGCGCAAGGACCGTACGGAATGGCACCGCATCGTCATTTTCAGCACCGGGCTGGCCGATACGGCGGAAAGATATCTGCGTAAAGGTTCCAAGGTTTATCTGGAAGGTTCGCTGCAGACCCGTGAGTGGGACGACCAAAACGGACAGAAACGTTATACGACGGAAGTTGTGCTGCAAAACTTCAACAGCACACTGGTTATGCTTGACGGCCGCGGCGGCGACGGTGCTCCGGCCGGTGCGGGTGATATTTACGACTCTTCGGCGGCTTCGGGATGGGACAATACGCCTGCTGCCGGAACTGACGTAGTTGACGACGATGTTCCGTTTTAATCGCGACATTTTGTCTGACTGCGGCATTTTGTCTGACTGCGGTCTGATTGCAGCGGGAGGCTTGTTTTCCGGTCTGGCATGGGCCGGTAGAGGAACAGGGCAGGTTAGGAACAAAGCGTATTTCAGCGGCGGCATCGGAAGGTGCCGCTTTTTTATGTGTGCGGAAAGATGAGAAAAAGATGTACGGAGGAAAAGCGCGAAACTGTACAAAGAGGGGAGAAGGCGGGGAGAAAGTCCGACAGGAAAGCAGCTTAACGGGAATTGCCGCGGCGGGCTTTTTGAATACCGGTTTCTTTGGTAATAAAATCATAACGGTTGTTTTGGGCACGGGCGATGATGCGCGAAAAACGCGGTTCTTTGAAAATATCGGGAAGTTCGGTCAGGGTTTCCTGATTTTTTTTGCTGTGCTCTGCCAACCAGTTGACGACTTCGTGAAACGCCTGACTTAACTGGTCTCCCTGTTTGGTGCGGTAGTCGTCGTCTTTGTCGGAATAGCTGTCAAACGTGTGTTCAATGCCGTCAAAATCTTCATCTTTCTGCACCTCTACCGGATACATGTTGTTGACGGCAAATACCGTCTCATTGCCAGTGGGGCGGAAAAGGGAAAAGTTCATTGTAAACGGGCGGTCTCCCGCGGTGCGGGCGGCTTGGTTGCCATTGATGCCGGCCATAAAACGTTCATGTTCGCGCTTGCGCTGCAGGATATATTCGCTCTGCGGCGTGCGGACGCTGGTTACCTTTTCATCGGCAAAAGAGGCAAATTTAAATGTGGTGGTTTGGGTTATGCCATAAGGAATGACGGGAGCAACGTCTACATTGTGCACCTGCTTTAAGAGGTAATTCCGCACTTTTTCGGAATGGCCGAGGCTTTTCAGGTCTTCGACGAGCAGGCGTTCAAGCTGGAATGATACGGTGCTGCCCTGGCAGTGGTTGACGAACGTTATCATATTCAGGCGCTGTGCCGTTTGCGCTATGGAAAGGCGGGAGCCGTCTGCTGCGCGCAGGCGAGGAGCGAGCGTTTGTGCATACAGTTCACGGATATATTGCGGAATATAACCGTTGTCTTCGTCCCTTCCGCGCAGCAGGGGCGAGTTCGGGGTGCCCTGGCCGAAATGGTTTAACATCGCTTCGCGGTCGGCTACAGATATCCTGCCGGCCAGTTCGTATTCTACGGAATATATCGGCATCCGCTTGTCTTTGAGGATTTCTTCAATCATTTTGGCGAAGCCGTTGGCTTTTTTGGAGTTGTCGGCGTCAGATCCGGGCAGGGCGACGATACATGGTTCATCGGGCGGGATTTGTGCCATGTATTCCCAACCGAACGGGTGCGCTTTGCTTTTTTTTACGCGTTTTCCCAGCCTGATATGCGAGTTGTCAGCCATTGTTGCCTCCTTTCTGACAATATATCAGAATCCGGAAGCGTTTGCAAGGGAAAAATGGCGCATCTCCGGCAAAAACAGGGCAAAAGCAGAGATAAGGGCACAACAGAGTAAAGCGGAGATAAGGGCATAACAGAGTAAAAGCGGAGATAAGGGCAGAAACAGGGCGAAAACGGAGATAAGGGCAGAAACAGGGCAAAAGCGGGGATGAGATCCCAAAAGGAGCAAAACCGGTGATGTGGGGCGGGAAAGGGAAAATAAGCAGTGTGCGGAATGGAGCGGAAAAGCAAAAAAGGCACCGGAAACGATGCCTTTAAGAAAGTTATGGTACGCCCGAGGCGATTCGAACGCCTGACCCACAGCTTAGAAGGCTGTTGCTCTATCCTGCTGAGCTACGGGCGCGTGGATGTTTCTCTATTAGATGATTTGTTTTGATTTGTAAAGAGTTTTTTTGCAGGAACGGTAATTTTTTGCAATTTGGCGGCAAAGCCGACGTTTGCAGGGCGTGATTCTAACGGACGGAGCGTTTGGGAGAAAGATGCCGGCCGGAGAAGGAGACGTTGGCGCGTCTTGTCTGTTATTTTCACCGGCCGGTGCTTCTTTTCATCTGCTGCAATTGTACCGGGGCGGAAGAAACGGCAGCGTTTGTCTTGTCATCACTGACGGTTTGAACGGAAATATTTTCGTTGGTCCGGGGGCGTTTTTTTGCGGAGAAATCAACAAAAGCTCCGACAACGTAAGTGTCGCCTTTGCCTTCGGAAAGGGTTGTGTACGGGGAATCGTTGACTTTGGTTTCAATTAATCCGTCGGCGTATCTGATTTCCCCATAGGAACCGAGCATCATTTTTTTCAGCTCTTGGTCTGCATCGGGAGTGCGGTTGGCGATATTGCGAAATTGGCTGTTAAAATATTCGTCTTTGGCTTTATCTCCGGTGATGCCTTTTTGTTCCAGATATTTGTTGATGGCCAGATATTCTGCATCGGTCGGGGAATCATTGCACTTTTGTGCCGTATGGGCAAACTCTTTGGCTTTTTCTTTGGGCATTGTATTGATGACATCCCGGTAATTTCTCAGGTCAAGGGAAACTTCGGGCGAAACGAAAACATTTTGCAACAGTTTGTCTTCAGCTTCCTTATAGGCGGCATCTTCATTTTTGAGACAGTTAATCCGGGTGGAAAAAGTAAAGCAGCTCTGCAATTTGTCTGCCGCTATGGCGTATTCGGCATGTTGCAGATAGTATGCGGCCTGCCTGTCTTCCCGCCAATGTTTGGCGGCAGCTTCCACGACGGCGCGGACACTTTTGGGGTCATCGGCGGAAAATCCGTTTTTGGTTATGGTTTCACGCAGGCCGGGGTACATATCTAAAATGTCTTCTGTCGGCATTTTAACGGTTTTTTCTTTGCCGTTTAGCGTGGCGGTGTATTCAAAAGTGTTTATGCCCTGTTGTTTTAAATTGGTGTACATTTGAGCTATGGCTAAAAATTCTGAGGTTGTGGTCATATTTTCAGAGAGAAAGTTAAGGCGTGCAGCATTTGCCGGCGTGTGGCGGACATCAAATAAGCCGCATTTTTTTGCCTGAACCTTATGAACCGCTTCGTGCAGGGCAACGACATAGCGGGCGGCCGGATTGTTGTTGCGATACTGGGAGGCATAATCTTTTTCGGGAGAAAGCCGTTGGTTGTCAAAAGTATAAAAAACGATTTTATCTGTTTGTGCGGAATAGCTGCCAAGGGCATTTAAATTGGGGTCATCAGGCTGAAACTGTATTTCCCGCATAAATTGGTGCGGCGTCATTTCTTTGTTTGATGTGATGCCGCCGGGGTTATATTTTTCCTGGAGTTTGGGAAATTCTGCGGCGTTGTAGCCATTAAGAAAGTTATTGCCTTTCCATTTACCGACATAACAGGTTTCCGGCGCGCGGGCAGAAGACTGGTCAACCGGGCGCTGCCATTGTTGTTCCAAGTCGGCGGCTTTGCTGCTGGCTTCGGCAAAAGACCGGCTGAAGTTTTTGAGTTCGTCTTCAAGCCCCCGGTTCATTTCCGCGGCGATTTGTATCATATCCCGTTTTAAGGCCTGCCGTTCTGCTTCCTTGGCGGCTTCGTCGGGCGGCGGTACTGCTGTTATCGGCATGGCTGTTCCTCTGCAGTTATTTTATTTTGCCATTTTACCATAAAAAAGGCATGATGTCAAAAATAAAAGCAAAAAAAGCGATTCGGAAAGCGGTGCTTTAAAACACATTTAAATTAAAAAATGTTTAAAATAATGATTGACTTCATAAAAAAGCTGGTCTATGTTTGGTCAACTTATCAAAGGGCGCAGTTTGTGCCCTTGGTCTGTTTTGTCTTAAGAGCCTGATTTCCGCGGCTTTAATGAATGAAAAATCAAATCCGCGGCGGGGCTTTCAAGGCAAGTCGTTTTAATAATTTAACTTTAAGGAAATTTGTGATGCCTACAATTAATCAGTTAATTCGTAAATCACGAACACCGAAAGAGAAGAGAAACAAAGTCCCGGCTTTGGATGCTTGCCCGCAAAAAAGAGGTGTTTGTACAAGGGTTTATACAACGACCCCGAAGAAACCGAACTCCGCTTTGCGTAAAGTGGCACGTGTCCGTCTGACGAACGGCTCTGAAGTAATCAGCTATATCCCTGGTGAAGGTCATAATCTTCAAGAACACTCAGTGGTGCTGATTAGAGGAGGCCGCGTAAAGGACTTGCCTGGTGTTCGCTATCATATCATTCGTGGTACCCTTGATACTCAAGGAATTGCTAAACGTCGTCAGCGCCGTTCTCTGTACGGTGCGAAGAGACCGAAATAAGGAGTATGAAAGATGTCACGTCGTCATAGTGCTGTAAAAAGAGTTGTGCTGCCTGATGCTAAATACAATGACCAGGTAGTTGCGAAATTTATTAACAATGTTATGGAACAGGGCAAAAAGGCCGTTGCGGAAAAAATCGTTTATTCCGCTTTCGACATTATGGCTCAGAAGTCTAAGCAGGAAGCTTTGACCGTATTCCATGAAGCTATTGAAAATGTTAAACCTGTTTTGGAAGTCCGCTCCCGCCGCGTCGGCGGTGCCACGTACCAAGTTCCGTGCGAGGTAAGGGCTGACCGCCGTCAGGCTTTGGCAATCCGCTGGATTATTGCCGCAGCCAAGAAGCGTTCGGAAACAACCATGACAGACAAGCTTGCCAATGAGCTGCTGGATGCCTTTGCCAACCGCGGTGCCGCCGTTAAAAAGCGCGAAGACACCCATAAGATGGCTGAAGCAAACAAGGCTTTCTCTCATTACAAGTTCTAATATTACAGGAAACATAAGACAATGGCTCGTACGCATTCATTACAAATGTACAGAAATATCGGCATCATGGCTCATATTGATGCCGGTAAAACCACTACAACAGAACGTATCTTGTATTATACAGGCGTAAATCATAAAATCGGCGAGACGCACGACGGTGCTGCAACGATGGACTGGATGGAACAGGAGCAGGAACGCGGTATTACCATTACCTCGGCTGCGACAACCTGTTACTGGAAAGGCCACAGAATCAACATCATCGATACGCCGGGACACGTTGACTTTACGGTTGAAGTCGAGCGTTCGCTGCGCGTTTTGGACGGCGCAATCACGGTATTCGATTCCGTTGCCGGCGTTGAGCCGCAGTCCGAGACCGTATGGCGCCAGGCAGACAAGTACAATGTTCCGAGAATCTGTTTCTGCAACAAGATGGACAGAATCGGAGCGAACTTCTATCGCTGCCTGGATATGATTGTCGATCGTCTGGGGGCAAAGCCGCTGGCTTTGCAGCTGCCGATTGGCGCCGAAGCCGAATTCAAAGGCGTTATTGATTTGCTTAATATGAAAGCGATTGTTTACACCGGCGATACGGCGGATTCTCCGATTGAAATTCAGGATATTCCGGCAGAGTTGAAAGACAAGGCAGAAGAATATCATGCCAAATTGGTCGAAATGGCGGTTGAAATGGATGATCAGGCCATGGAAGACTATTTCGAGGGCAAGGAAATTTCGACCGAAACGCTCAAAAAGTGCATTCGTAAAGGGACGCTGGCCATGTCTTTTGTTCCGGTATTGTGCGGAACAGCTTTCAAAAACAAAGGCGTCCAGCCGCTGTTGGACGCGGTTGTCGATTATCTGCCGTCGCCGCTTGATTTGCCTGACGTAGAAGGTACCAAGCCGGGTACGGACGAAGTCATTACCCGCAAGGCCGATGACAAAGAACCTCTGGCGGCACTGGCGTTCAAGATTATGAACGACCCGTTTGTCGGTTCACTGACATTTACCCGTATTTATTCGGGTACGCTGCAGGCCGGTTCGTACATCTATAACTCGGTTAAAGACAAGAAAGAAAGAATCGGGCGTATGCTGTTGATGCATTCCAACAAGCGTGATGATATTAAAGAAGCTTATGCCGGCGATATTATCGCACTGGCGGGGCTGAAAGACACCACGACCGGCGATACGCTGTGTGACGCTTCTCATCCGATTGTTTTGGAAAATATGGAATTTCCGGATCCGGTTATTGAGTTGGCGGTTGAACCGAAGACCAAGGCTGACGTTGAAAAAATGGGATTGGCTTTGTCGCGTCTGGCGATGGAAGACCCGTCTTTCAAAGTTTCTTCCGATCCTGATTCCGGCCAGACCATCATCAAAGGCATGGGCGAATTGCACCTTGACATTATCGTTGACCGTTTACGCCGTGAATTTAAGGTTGATGCCAATGTCGGCAATCCTCAGGTTGCTTACCGCGAAACGATTACCAAACCGTGCGATATCGAATATACGCATAAGAAACAATCCGGTGGTGCCGGTCAGTTTGCAAAAGTTAAAATCAAATTTGAGCCGATGGAAGGCTATACCGGATTTGAATTTAACAATACGGTTGTCGGCGGTAATGTTCCGAAGGAATATATCCCGGGTGTTGAAAAAGGTCTGCGTTCGGCAATGGATGCCGGTGTTCTGGCCGGGTATCCGGTAACGGGTGTCAAGTGCACGCTGTATGACGGTGCATATCACGAGGTTGACTCGAATGTTATGTGCTTTGAAATTGCAGCCCGTGCCGCTTTCAGAGAAGGTATGCGTCAGGCAGCCGCGGTTCTGCTGGAACCGATTATGAAGGTTGAAGTTGTTACTCCGGAAGAATATATGGGAGACATCATCGGTGACCTGAACTCCAGACGCGGTTTGGTTAACGGCATGGATCAGCGGGGCAATGCCCGCGTGGTTGACGCCCATGTACCGCTGGCCAATATGTTCGGCTATGTAAACACGCTGCGTTCCCTGTCGCAAGGGCGTGCTCAGTTTACAATGCTGTTTGACCATTATGCTGAAGTTCCGCGGGAAGTTGCGGAGACGATTAAGTCGAAGAACGCCTAAGAATTTTAACCGGGAAGGCCGCCGGTCTCTTGCGATGGCTTTCCCTCTGTTTCCGTGAACGGTTTTAAAACAGAAACCTGTTTCGGAGACGAAATCTTTTTGTTTATATTTTAGGAGAAGATTAAGATGGCAAAAGAGAAGTTTGAACGCAGTAAGCCACACTGCAACATCGGAACGATTG
>ERZ779729.259-NODE-259-length-57998-cov-3.585627_pt1 | contig 57998 bp, 50 predicted proteins | sample MGYA00511072_ERZ779729 | MGnify/ENA primary metagenome ERZ779729 (study PRJEB29588, sample SAMEA2156675) | human gut metagenome | biome: human gut; feature: human-associated habitat; material: faeces | place: Denmark | collected 2008/2010 ...
TAATATGACTACTTCGTAGTCACTTAGAAGTTTCTTCGAAACTTCATATGCGTGGAAAAGCAACGCAGAAATTATGATATAATATAAATTATAAAATAAATGTATAATAACAATATAAGCTTAAATACAGTTAGAAATTGATTGAACAGAGTAGTTTACGATTAGACCAGTTATTGATATATAAACTTAAATATAGTTAGAAATTGATTAATGGATTTATAATTTAAAAGCTAACAGATTGATAGATTAATAAATAAAAGAGGAGCTGATAATAATGGGATTTATTAATAAAGAAAAGGTCTTAAGAGGTGTTGGTAAAGCTGTTGACGTCACTAATAATGCGGCGGATAAGGTTACAGATTATGTAAAAGAAAATGAACTGGATAAGAAGGCTAAAAGTATGGCTGATGAATTTGGTGATGCAATGAAATCAGTAGGAAAGAGCTTAGAAGATACATTTTCTAATATAGTAGGAAAGAAGTAAATATTTCAAATAAAACAATGCAAATAGAATGATAGACAAAATTATTAATACCAAGTTCACAATAATTCAGAGTAAATATTATTAAATATATTTTAAGCATCTGGATTCACGGAGGATTTAATGGATATATTTGATATAATTGGTCCGGTTATGGTTGGACCATCAAGTTCACATACAGCGGGTGCGGTAAGGATTGGATATATATCCCAGAAGTTGATGGGAGAACAGATAAAGGAAGCAAATATTTTGCTGTATGGTTCTTTTCTTGATACAGGAAAGGGACACGGAACTAATAAGGCTATAGTTGCAGGACTACTTGGAATGCAGCCTGATGATATGAGAATACCACATAGTATGGAGATTGCCGAAAAAAAAGGAATAAAGGTGACATTTGGAAAATCAACGCTGAAAGAAGCACATCCTAATAGTGCACAGATTATATTAACAGGTATTTCTGGAAAGCAGCTTGAGGTTGTAGGTGAGTCACTTGGTGGTTCAAGAATAAATATCGCACAGATTGATGGAATAACAACGAATTTTTCGGGAGATTATCCAACTTTAGTTGTGCATAATCAGGATCAGCCGGGGCACGTTAGTGAAGTGACATCAATGCTTGCACACAAATCCGTGAATATTGCAACTATGCAGTTGTATCGTTCTAACAGAGGCGGTGATGCAGTAATGGTTCTGGAATGTGATCAGGAGATACCACGCGAAGGCATAGAATGGCTCAAAAAGGTTGAAGGAATAACTAAAGTAACATATTTATCGCAAAAGGGAGATTAAATAATGAATTATCATTCTATAAATGATTTGGTGGAATTATGTCATAAGAACAATGCACAGATATGGCAGGTTATTATGATGGATAACGCACACGAGCGTATGGTTTCCGAAGATAAGATTTTTGAAAATATGCGTGTGATGTATAAAGCTATGAAAACTGCAGATAATAATTATGATAAATCTCTTAAGTCACCAAGCCGGATGGCAGGTGGTGATGGAGAGCTGATGTATCAATATAACAAATCAGGCCGGAATATATGTGGAGATTTTGTTGGAATGGTTATGGAAAAAGCTCTTAAAATGGGGGAGTCTAATGCGTGTATGCGTAGAATAGTAGCTGCACCTACAGCGGGTTCTTGTGGAGTAATTCCAGCGGTATTTATATCATATGAAACATATTTTAAGGCACTTGAAGATGATATGGTTAAGGCGTTGCTGATTGCTTCAGGAATTGGAGCAGTTATAGCAGAAAATGCTTCTATAGCCGGTGCATCAGGAGGCTGTCAGGCAGAGATTGGAAGTGCAAGTGCAATGGCGGCGGCAGGGTTGACATTTCTTCAGGGAGGAGATAGCATGCAGATAGTTAATTCGAGTGCATTGGCATTAAAGAGTATGTTAGGTCTTGCATGTGATCCGGTATGTGGACTTGTAGAAGTTCCTTGTATTAAAAGAAATGTTGCGGGAGCTATGAATGCAATAACGGCTGCACAGATGTCTATGGCAGGTATTAAAAGTGTAATATCACCAGATGAAGTTATTGATTCAATGCAGAGAATTGGTGCGGCAATGCCATCAAGTTTAAAAGAAACAGCCAGAGAAGGTCTTGCTATAACACCAACGGCAGAATTAATTAAAAGAGAGCTTGACAAAGTGACAGATTAATTATTATAATAATAACACAGGACAATAAATCATTAAAAAAGTATAAAAAATACAATTTTTCAGTTGCTATATTAAAAGTAACCTATTATAATATGTAAAAGTGTCAGGTAGATATTAATAATTGTTTTGCATATTGATATTTAACTGATGAGAAAGATTTTATTATTTAATGTTAATTTAGGTTAATTATTAATTGACAATATTTAATAAGATATTATAATAGATTGTGTCAGGTTATGATATTTGAAAGTTAGATGATGTTTGTTTGGTTATATTTTTGAGAACCTGATACTAAGTTTAATTTGGACGAAAGTATATTGGACAATCTCCAAAGCCAATATACTTGACTATATTTCTATCCCCTCTACTCATCCCCGGTCACCCCAGACCGGGGAACTTTTTTATTTATAGAACACTTGCTGAATGGGATTAATTTATATCTAATAATACAGGAAAATATGTGCAAAAAGAGTAGAAAAATGTAGAACATTTATATTTATTTATGTTATAATACTTCAACGATATGAAATGATATATTCTATGTTATATAAGAAACTAGGAGGTTATGGTATGGAAGATACAACAAAGGTTGATGCTGAATCTACGATGCCTGAAGCAGATAGCGAGGAAGCTGTATCAGAAGTGGATAAGAAGGTAAAAGTTCCAAAGTCTAAAAGATTTGGAAAGAAGGAATCAGCTAAGCAGCCTGTAAAAGATAAATTGAAAGCTGACAAGCCTAAGGTTGTTAAGAGTAAGTCTAAGAAGTCAGTTAAGAATAAGGATATTTCTAATGATAATAACACATCGAATGAGTATAGACAGCCGGGACTTAAGATGAGTATTAAAGCAAGACTTATAGCTAGTTCTGTTCTTCCTACAGTTGTGGGTATTACAGTAGTGCTTATTATTGCAATTGTTAATATGTCAGCTGGTATGAATGCAGAGGCATCTAATGGACTTGTGCTTCTAGCAGAGGCAACAAAGTCAAGTTATGATAATACATATTCTGGTGATTGGCGTGTCGATAATAATGGTAACATTTTTAAAGGTGATACTAATCTTTCACAGAAGCAGGACGGAATTGATAAGTTTACAGATGATAATGATGCAGATATTGCAATCTTTTATGGTGTTGATTCCAAGGTAACATCATTAAGAGATTCTAATAATAAGAGAATGTTGAGCCTTAAAGCACCAGATTCAGTATGGGAAAAGGTTAAGACAGGAGAGACATATAAAGCAGATCATATCGATATTGATGGAGTTGATTATACAGGTGTATATCTTCCATTAAAGAATTATAACGGCAATATTGTGGGTATGTTATTTGCTGGAGAACCAAGAACAGCTATAACATCATTTATTATACAGAAGGTTATAGCACTTGTGGGAGTAACAATTATTGTTCTTTTAGTAATAGCAGTGATATCATTGATGCTTTCCAGAAAAATTGCTAATGCTTTAGTGACAGTCAACAGATTATTTGTTTCCCTGTCTAATGGTGATTTAACTATGAAGGTTGATCCTAATATGTTAAAGCGTAATGATGAGATTGGAGAGATGGCGGGTTCTGTACAGGCACTTATCAGCAAACTTAATGGTATTGTGACAGGACTTACAGAATCAGCAGATCAGTTATATAAGTCTGGAGATGAGATGGCGGCTACAGCGAGCCAGTCAAGTAAGGCTACAGAAGAAATATCAAGTGCAGTTGAAGATATATCAAAAGGAGCTGTGTCGCAGGCAGAGGAAATCCAGAATGCTTCATCATATATTGCTAATATGGGCAAGCTTATTGAGGATATTGTTGAGAAGGTATCTAATCTTACACAGGCGGCTAATGTTATGGGTAACGCAGGTGATACTTCAATGAATACTATGGTTGAGTTATCTGAGTCTAATGACCATACTACAGAAGCAGTTAATAAGATTGCAGATCAGATTGAGCTTACTAATGAATCGGTTGGCAAGATTGGAGAAGCAGCTGCATTCATTACTAATATAGCAGACCAGACAAGTCTTTTAGCACTAAATGCTTCAATCGAATCAGCAAGGGCTGGTGAAGCGGGAAAAGGATTTGCAGTTGTTGCATCTGAGATACAGAAGCTTGCATCACAGTCAGATGAAGCGGCTGGTGAGATTAAGCAGATAATTGAAAATCTTAAGCAGGAATCAGAAAAGACTGTTGAAGAGATGAATTCTACAAAGCTTCTTATTAATGAGCAGGTCGTTAAGCTTAATGCGACAAGGGACAGTTTTGTTGATGTTAGTGATGGCATTAATGTATCAAGACAGGAGACAGCAGCAATTGAGGTTAATGTAGGTTCCTGTGATGATGCAAGACAACAGGTTAATGACGTAATAGCTAATCTTTCCGCTATTTCTGAACAGAATGCTGCATCAGCTGAGGAAACAACAGCTTCAATGCAGGAGCTTACAGCTACAATTAGTATGCTTTCAACAACTGCTAATGATTTGATGAAGATATCAGAGAAGCTTAACTCAGAAATGAAGTTCTTTAAGATATAGTACATAAGCAGATATGTGAATTATAATCATCTGTTTAGTGCATAAATAATAAAAAATACCGCATTAATGTGGATATTCCATAACTTGGAATATGTTACACATTAATGCGGTATTTTTTATTATAAGTATTATTGTATACAATAATGCTTATTTTATTGCATAATTAATCTAGTATATATTGTTATTAGTATTTTCATTGCGGTCAATTACTTCGCCGGTATCAGGATTAACAGAAATTCCATTTACTTCAAGATGTTCATCAATCTGGATAACGAGGCACGGCTTTCCGTCAATTACACGGGTTTCTACAAGGTCGGTTTTATCAGGATTGATTTTGATTACAACATCGGGTGTCTTTACTTCAAATTTTCTTGAAGGTGTGATATTGTTAGCGGCAAGTTTTCCATTTTCTCCAGCAGCCATCTCAAAATGTTCTTCAAAGTCAGCAAGCTTTTCTTCTTTTACGCCGCTTTTTTCAAGAATTTCCTTAACTTCAGTCTTATCAAGCATTACAGGAGCGCTTGAAACAGCTTTGTGTTCATCAATTATTTCATTGAGGTTGTCGTGAATATTTTTAACAGTTTCATAGTTACAATCATCACCAAGTGTTTCAGTTACTAATGTATTGAAGGTTTCTTTCTGTACATTGGCTGGAAGTGGAATTTCACAGCTAAGTACATATGTAAGAAAATTCTGTTGGAAATCATCTATATCTTTACAGTGATACAGAATTTTTTCATCATCAGAACTCCGATTATTAAAGGCTGGGAAAAGAAATGCTATGTCAGGATTGTCAACCATATGGCTTTGAACCTGATTGTGGAAAGTCTTATCATTTTCAAAATATCCAAGCCCAGGTTTAGAGAGAGTAACCGGACAGATACAGCATAAAATGTAGTTATACACTTCATCAGAAGCGTCTTCCATAGCAATATTATCTGCAGTCATACCCGGAACATCATATGCCTGATTGATTACAAGAATTAAGTAGTTGCCAGGATAATAATAGTTGGCGATTATTTTATCATATAATTCATTGAGTTTATTCTCGTCTTTTAATTCGCTGTCTCTTAGCTCAAGCAGAAAATCGTGAGGCTGTTTATCGCCGTAGGCATCAAGAGTAAACTGCATATCAATAAGGTTACGTCCTGGTGTGCCAGAAAGACATTTTTTAAATATATCTATATATTTATGGCGTTCTTCCTCAGGAAGATTGAGGAATGTTTCATTAATAGTTGTGACTTTATTCTTCTCACCATCAACATAACATCCGCATAATTTAAGAATTCCACAGTCTTCTATATTGAATTGTGATTTGATTTCATTAATCTCTTTTCTTGTCATATTAATCCTCCATAAATGCCGGTGTATAGATAACGGCATACTAATTCAGTGCTTCTTATTGTATCATAATGCATTGAAAAATGTAATTAGTATTAGTTGAAATTTATCTAATTGAATATATAAAAAGTATATAAGTTTTAAAATATATATGTACAGTAAAAATATAGTGTGATATACTATAAATATATTAATTTGGTATAGATGTGAATACATTGTATAGTATATTTAATTTACATAGATTTTACATATAAGTTTGTTAAACTTTACATAACTACTTTAATATAGACACAAAATTGATATGTACAAAAATGTGTGCAGGAATGGAGATTAATATGAGAATAGGAATGTTGACAAGCGGTGGTGACTGTCAGGCACTTAATGCCGCTATGAGAGGTGTAGCTAAAAGTCTTTACAATAAAGTGGATGATGTTCAGATATATGGTTTTCTTGACGGGTACAGAGGACTTATTAATAATACATATAAGCTTATGGATATTAATGATTTTTCAGGGATATTAACTATAGGTGGAACCATACTTGGAACATCAAGAACACCATTTAAGAAGATTAATGAACCTGATGAGAATGGTAAGGACAAGGTTGAGGCAATGAAGCACACATATAAGGAGTTAGGGCTTGATTGTCTTGTAATATTGGGAGGTAATGGTACACATAAGACAGCCAATCTTTTATATAAAGAAGGACTTAATGTTGTAACACTTCCTAAGACGATTGATAATGATCTGGTTGGGACAGATGTAAGCTTTGGTTTCCAGTCAGCAGTTGATATAGCAACGAATACCATAGATTGTATACATACAACTGCGGCATCACACAGCCGGGTATTTATAGTTGAACTTATGGGACATAAGACAGGCTGGCTTACGCTGCATGCGGGCATAGCAGGTGGATCTGATGTAATACTTATACCAGAGATACCATACGATTTAGATAAGGTTGTAGAAGCAATTAATAAAAGAATTAATGATAAAAAGCATTTTACAATTCTTGCAGTTGCAGAAGGTATAATATCCAAAGAGGAAATGTTATATAGTAAGAAAGAACTTAAAGAAGTAAGAAAGAAGGAGCATTATCCATCAGCAGCATACAGAATTGGTGCAGGTATTATGGATAGAACAGGTCAGGAAGTAAGGGTTACTGTACCAGGTCATGTACAAAGAGGTGGAAGCCCTTGTGCTTATGACAGGGTATTAGCTTCAAGGTTAGGAGCTAAAGCAGCAGAACTTATAATGAATAAAGAATATGGATATATGGTATGTGTCCGCAATAATCAGATAGATAAGATTGAATTAAATAAAGTTGCGGGCAGATTAAAGACTGTAGATCCACAGGCGGGAATAATTACAGAAGCAAAGGCGATGGGAATATGTTTTGGAGACTAGGATTTTGGAAGAAAGATAAAGAGGCTCATATGACTATTAATAATGATGACAATAAAGAAGTTAATAATAAGAAGAATATCAGTGATAATAAAGAGATGAATCAACCAGAGTTTAAAGAGATTAATTCAGATAACGCATATATTAATAAAGATGTATATCAGGCAGAGGTTAAGAATAATACTTCAGCCGATGAGGTTAAGAGTAATGTTTTAGTTGGTGAGATAAATGGCAGTGCTTTATTCGGAGATATTAAGAGCAACGCTTCAGGTGCTGATGTACCAAAGCCATATTTTGCTAACCGAGAGTTGTCTTGGCTTAAGTTCAATGAGAGAGTAATTGATGAGGCTGCGGATTTAAAAGTGCCTTTATGTGAGAGATTAACATTTGTATCTATATTTAATAGTAATCTTGATGAATTCTATATGGTAAGAGTTGGTTCATTATATGACCAGATGTTGCTTGCTAAGGGAAATAAGCACGATAAGAATGCAGGATTTGATAATAAGACACTTATGACAGCAAGAGAGCAGCTTGATGCTGTCTTTAGTGAGACAAGGGAATTACTGCATAAGAAAGATAAGATATATCAGCAGCTTATGTATAGATTTGAGGAGCAGGGAGTAAAGCTTATAAGTTTTAATGATGTTGAATATTCAGATGCTGTATATTTAGAGGAATATTTTAATAATTCAATTCTTCCTATATTATCACCACAGGTTATAAGCAAGAAGAATCCATTTCCATTTCTTAAGAATAAAGAAATATATGCAGTGGCACTTCTTGGTTCAAAGAACAATGACAAGATAGGTGTTGTTCCGTGCAGTAATGGCGTATTTGACAGACTTATTCCAATACCATCAGACAGTCATAAGTATATGCTTATTGAAGAACTTATACTGCATTTTCTTCCAAAGATATTTAAGAAATATAGTGTTAAGAGCAAGTCTTTGATTAGAATTATAAGAAATGCAGATATAGATATGGACGAAGCATTCTATGATGAAGAGATGGATTACAGGGATACTATGGAACAGCTAATTAAGGAAAGAAGGAAGCTGTGTCCTGTAAAGCTTGAATATTCAAGAGTGCTTGATGATAAAGTAATATCTGCTTTATGTAAGGAACTTAAGCTTGATAAGAAGCAGGTATTTTATTCTGAGTCACCTCTTGAGATGTCATTTATATCAAAGATACAGGATGACTTAAGAAGCAGGAGAGAATTGTTCTATGAAAGACGTGTACCACAGAATTCAAGTAATATTGATATTAAACAGCCGCTTATAGACCAGCTTGCAAAGAAGGATTTATTGCTCAGTTATCCATATGAGAGTATGCATCCATTAATAAGGCTTCTTAATGAAGCAGGAGGTGATGACAGGGTTCTGTCAATTAAGATGACATTATACCGTGTTGCCAAGAATTCGCAGATAGTAGAGGCACTTATTGATGCGGCTGAGAATGGCAAGGAGGTTGTTGTACTTGTTGAACTGAGGGCAAGATTTGATGAGGAGAATAATATTGAATGGTCACGCAGGCTTGAAGAAGCAGGCTGTAAGATTATATACGGAATAGACCATATCAAGGTTCATTCAAAGCTTTGTCTTATAACATATAAAGACGGAGAAGATTTTCGTTATATAACACATATTGGAACAGGTAATTTTAACGAAAAAACTGCCAAATTATATACAGATCTTGCTTTATTTACTTCAAGTGAAGCTATTGCCAAGGAGACAGCAGATGTATTCAATAATCTCGGACTTGGAGATGTTGTTGAAAATACAGAGCATTTGCTCGTTGCACCTAAGTGCTTACAGAATAAAATCCTTTCATTAATTGATGAGCAGATTGCTATTGCAAAGGAAGGAAAGGAAGCTTATATAGGAATAAAGATTAATTCGCTCACAGATAAGGTTATAATAGAGAAGCTTGTTGAGGCATCTATGAGCGGGGTAAAGATTGATATGATTATAAGAGGGATTAGCTGTATGGTTGCAGGAATAACCGGATATACAGATAACATTACAATCACAAGTATTGTTGGTAGATTTCTTGAGCACTCAAGAATATATATATTCGGAAAGGGTGCAGATATGAAGATGTATATTTCCTCAGCAGATTTTATGACACGTAATACTCTTAAGAGGGTCGAAGTTGCTGGACCGGTATATGATGAAAGTATTAAAGAGCGTATATTACATATGTTTAATATAATGCTTAAAGATAATGTTAAAGCAAGAATTATGGGAAGTGACGGCAACTATTACCATAAAGGTATTAAAGAAGGTGAAGAGTCGATTAACTCACAGGAATACTTTTATGATGAAGCGATAAAGGCATCAAGGTAATATGTGAGATTAATCAATAAAGAATATATAAAGTTATTAAGTTTTTCGATTTTTCGTATTAAGACTTGCTGTAATGCTTGAATTTGCTTATATGAATACTGTATAATGTGCGTGGTAAGATAGTTTAATAATTAACAATTTCTAACAAACGGACTGTTAGGATAAAATCAGGCATGGAGGATTGACAGTAATGAAGCCGGGTAAGTTTTTTCATAATTTTTTTGGACATTTGCATACTATTAATACGCATAAGTTAGAGGTTATGAAGAATTGTTTTCGTGTGGGTCTGTATAAGCAGGGACTATTGCACGACTTATCCAAATATAGCTTTTCAGAGTTTATTCCAGGTGTAAAGTATTATCAGGATGGTAACAGAAGTCCGAATAATGCACAGAGGGAAGCAGAGGGCTGTTCAACAGCGTGGCTTCATCATAAAGGAAGAAATAAGCACCACTATGAATACTGGATAGATTATCCAGCTAAAGGTGGTGATGGAAGTCTTATAGGAATGGAAATGCCTGTTAATTATGTTATTGAAATGTTTTGTGACAGGGTAGCTGCAAGTAAGATATATAATAAAGATAAGTATACAGATGCAGATTCTTTGAATTATTTTAAGAGAGGAATGGATCATTATATAATTAATCCTAATACTAAGGAATTATTGTATTCATTACTTGTTATGTTGTCAGAGAAAGGTGAAGATTATACATTTGCTTATATTAGAAGGAATATACTGCATAATGGATAATTGTGCTGTTGATAAAGCATTTTACAAGCGAATAGCAGGAAGGAACTTATAATAACTAATGGGTGTTGAAGATTTTTTAAAACAGGAAGAACAGAGATTTATACGAGAAAATCTTATGTCAGATGAAGTTTTCGATTTTATAAGAGAGAATACAATGCCATTTAATGAGCTTATGGCTTATTACAGATGTGCAATTATGGAAGTTGAGACTAAGTTAAAGGTTCTTAATGAGCAGTTTTCTTTACAGTATGACCGTAATCCTATAGAGACTATCAAGACAAGAATAAAGTCAACAGAAGGAATTATTAAGAAAGCTAACAAGAAGAATATTCCATTTACAATGGAATCAATTGAACAGAATATAAGGGATATTGCGGGAGTAAGAGTAATATGTTCATTTACAGAGGACATATATATGCTTGCAGATTGTCTTTTACAGCAGGATGATATAACACTTATCGAGAAGAAGGACTATATCAAGAATCCTAAAGAGAGTGGTTATAGAAGTCTTCATCTTATCATTGAGATACCGATATTCTTACAGAATGAGAAACGAAGAATGAAGGTTGAAGTTCAGCTTAGGACTATTGCTATGGATTTTTGGGCAAGTGTTGAGCATAAGCTAAGATATAAGAAGAATATTCCAGACAGCGAAGCTGAAATACTTGCATTGGAATTATCAGATTGTGCTAACCAGCTTGCACAGTTAGATGATAAAATGGAACAGATTAAGAAACGGATTGTTGAGGCTGAGAAAGAATCAGCACCTAAGGGTGACAGGAAAAGACCTCTGCCAACAATTGGTGGGATGTTGATTAAGAATAGGATTAATGGATTAATTAAATAACTTGTTTAAAGAAAGCGTGGCTTCAAAAGCTGTTTGTTTAGGAGAAAAAAGAAAATGAATAAATTAATATTATTTTATGGTACTCCTGATAAAATAGTTGTACCAACTTATGGTAAGGGTGAAGAAAAGCACGATTATGGACAGGGATTTTATCTGACTGATAGTATTGATCTGGCAAAAGAATTTGTAAGAGATAATATTGATATAGATATTCTAGAAGAATTACTTTTGCTTGGAGGTCTTGGTATTCAATATTGTATTAAATCTGAATTAGCGTATTCAAAATATTATTTGAATGATGTAGTAGAAAATCAAGGGAAACTATTTGACTTTGTAGCTCAGAATTTTCCTAATATGGATACAGAAGATTTTATTAATGTTTATATATAAAAAATACCGACCTTTAATTATTAATTTTAATAATTAGAGGTCGGTATTTGATTACAATCCATTTTATTGGAATTTAGTACCGATTATAATATTATATAAGTATGTCACTGATAAGTAAGATATTAAGATATAGCCCTTTCCAGCTTATCAAAGTAGTCTTTTAAATTAATAACAGGCTGTGGCTTAGCATATTTGTAACCCTGAATATAATCAAAGCCTTTATCTATGCTGTAAGATGCCTGCTCTTCATTTTCAACGCCTTCAATTAATAATACAAATCCCTGTTCCTTGAATACGCTTGTAAGGTGAGATACAATATCCGATACAGCGGAGTTATCAAGAGATTTGTAAAGCAGTGTTTTATCGAACTTGATTGTGTTAAATGGACAGCCAATTATTCTTTCAAGGTTAGAGTATCCAGTTCCGAAGTCATCAAGATAGAACTTGATACCTGACTCATTAAGCTTTTCCATATTGTGAATAACCATATTGAAATCATCAAACATAGCACTTTCTGTAAGTTCAAGACGGATATGTTCTGGCATAATATTATTGGAATTAATTATAGCCATAAGTTCATCAAAAAGATTACGATTAGATAATTCTGATGATGAACAATTGATAGTTATTGCATCAAAGTCATATTTCTTCTCAAATTCAGCTACAATCTTACATACCTTGTTAAGAATTATTCGCGTTAAAGTATGAATACAGTTATTCTTCTCAGCAATAGGTATGAACTTATCAGGATATATGATTGTTCCATCAAGTGAGAGGCGCATAAGTGCCTCGGCCGTTCTAAAGCTGTTGTTATTAACGCTGAATATAGGCTGTGCATAGCATAATACACGTTCGTCATCAAGGTCATTCTTATTGCGGATATCAAGAAGAAGCTGTTCAATCTTGTATGCCTCGTGAAATTCCTTGTAATCCTTATCTGTAGCAAGATAACACTGATTGCCCGGTTCATTGGCAATTTTATTAAAAAGGTAGGCTGACATTGAGCTTAACTTATGTGTTGATGATACAACAGGATTGCTCTGGATAGCAGCTATTCTGTAGTTAATTGTGTAAGATGAAGAAGTCATATAATCAATTATTGCCATCTCTACATTATTGAGAAATTGCTTTATTTTGTTTTCATCTTTGATATATAAAATCATAGCAAATTCATCATTGGTAAATCGGTAAATATGAACCATATGATGAAGCTTTTCAATTCGTCTGCATACATTAGCGGCTGTTTCTTCAACTTTTTCATTATGAATAGCATAATTTACATTTTTAAGCTGAGGAAAGTTAAGGTATACAACGAGAAATTTACGTTTCATTGATACACTGTCTGTAAATCTTGCTTCAAAGGAGTGTAGGTTCTGACAACCAATAAGTTCATCATATGGATTGCTGTGAAATAATATATAATATATTAAAAATGGTAATACATATGTCAGACTTGAAAATATTATATTGCTTGTCATAAATTGAACTGAAAGCATTATAAAATCTACCGGAATAAATATTAAAGCATATTTATTGACTACCTTTGGAATTGAATGTTTATTTAATAATATGGATAAAAGGCATATTAAACAGGTTATTATGCCAAAGATAGCATAAAAATTAATATAATATTCTAATGGCAGTAAACCATCAATTATATCCGGTAATTTACCAGATACTGCAAATGCAAAAACAGCTATAGCATAAGTACAGCCGAATGATAATACTTTTGATTGCAGATTTTTCGTGTGATGTAATGTCCTTGTTGAAAGAAGACATATATACACATAGAGCATCATTAGTAATGCAAGGTATTCTGCTAAAAATGCTAACGACAGGAATAATCTTAATTCTCTGTTAAACATATCGGTGTGAGCCTGACTATAAAAAAATGCAAGCTGCGTGGCAATAGATATCATCGATAAAAGTATTCCATAATGAATGATTTGGTATGAACTCGTCTTTCTTGGATTGGAGTATAACATAAGAAATGTCAAAAATCCGGCCACAATTAAGCTGACAAGTTCAGCAGTTACGTTACAATTCCCTATAAACATATAAGTTTCCCCCTGATAGTATAAACTACAGGTATGTATTATACACGAAAATTATTGTTTATACAATTCGTAAAATAATTCAAATACAATCAAAATAATTCAATCCAAGACAAAATCGATAAATATTATTTAATAATGAAACTATATTTGTATGGATATATTAAACAGGGTATACAATTAAAATATTTTATTGTATATATTATATAATAATGTGAACTTAAGAAAAATAAGAAAAATAGCAGATTAAATAATAAAGTGTATTAAACAGTAGTATTATGATAACTGTGTAATTAAGAATTAAGATTGGAGAAAAGATATGAGTAATATTTTATTAATAGAGGATAACGAAGCAATAATTATGGGGCTGGAATACATTTTTACCAATAATGGTTATAATGTCAGGGTTGCAAGAAGTGCATATCAGGCAAAGGAGATATTAGATAATGCAAAGGAAACTGAAAAATATAGAACTTTAATTGGAGCTGGTGATGTATGGAACATAGATATTGTCATACTTGATGTAATGCTTCCTGATGGGGATGGCTTTTCGCTTTGCAGAAAGATTAAAGCTGATGATATAGCACCGGTCATATTTCTTACAGCTAAAGATGAGGAGAAAGATGTTGTAATGGGGCTGGAGTTAGGCGCAGATGATTATGTTATAAAACCATTCCGCAATATGGAACTTCTATCGAGAATTAAGAATGTGCTAAGAAGAAACCGGAGCGGTAACGAACTTACATTTGCAGATTTAAAGATGGACGTTGATATAAGAAAATTGTACAAGGCGGATAATGAAGTTAAGCTCACAAAGCTTGAATTTGAGATATTAAAAATACTGTTACAAAATCCTAAAAAAGTATTTACAAGAGAAGAAATATTATCACATATATGGGACTCAGCAGGCAACTTTGTAAATGATAATACACTTACAGTTACAATGAAAAGACTTCGTGATAAGATAGGCGATAAAGAAGAAAATATTATTGTGACGGTCAGGGGCGTAGGTTACAGATTGTCAGATTAGAAAGAATATGATAACAGATTGGAGAGAATATGGGTGCATATAAGAATAAGCAGGCGGTTAAAAGCCTGCTATTAATAGGTGTAGTGCTGGTTGCCAGTGTAGTGACATATATTTCCTGGATAAGCTGGTATACACATAAGTATAAGAATATGGAGAATACATATATAAGATGTATTATGGAAAATGTTATTAACCAATATCCAGACCTTGATATGGAAGAAATTGCGATTATATTAAATAAGTCCTACAGTGAGCTTGAAAGTAGTACGACATCAGAAGAATTTGACAGTATATTAAGAAAAAATGGAATAACAGATAATACATTTTACATTAAAGATATGAGTGACATAAGAAATGTCAATATCATAGTCAGCACTTCGATTATAGGCGTGATGTCGGTATTGTTTATTATATGTTTTTGTATGTATTTGAGGAGAAGGAAGAAAGACATTTTCGAGTTGCAGGATTATATGGATAAAATATCACGCGGTAATTATGAGCTGGAAATAAATGATAATTCAGAAGACGAGCTTAGCAGTCTTAAGAATTCGCTATATAAAATTATGGTATATATGAAAGAACAGGCGGACTCAGCCAGAATAAAAAAGGTTATGTTAGCGCAGTCTGTATCGGACATATCACACCAGTTAAAGACACCGCTTACTTCAACGCAGGTTCTATTGGATAATCTTAATGACAATCCGGATATGGACTATTCTACAAGAAAGAAATTCATATATGAAGCTTTAAATCAGGTTAATGGAATGAGCTGGATGATTGTGTCTATGCTTAAGCTGTCAAGAATTGATGCAGGTGTAGTTGAGTTCAATAATGAGAACATTTCTATTAATAAGATTATAGAAGAAGCTGTCGGTAATCTTGAGGTTATAGCAGAAATTAAAAATGTAAATATAGAAAAGAATATCGATAATCGCAATGAAGATGAATTGAATAAATCGGATATATATATAAAGGGAGATTACAACTGGAACAGGGAAGCATTACAGAATATTATTAAAAATGCAATTGAACATAGTAATGATAAAGGTACTGTAAAGATAAATATAACAGATAATGATGTGTATACAGCAGTGTATATAACTAACAGAGGTGAGAAACTGAGTGATAAACAGCAGAAGCAGATATTTGAACGCTATTACAGTGAAGCTAAATACGAAGATAACAGTATGGGAATAGGACTTCCGCTTGCTAAGGCAGTAATTGAGAAGCAGGGAGGATATATAAGCGTGGAGTCTGATGATGAAGAAACAGTGTTTATAGTTAAATATATAAAATAAATGTCACCGAAATGTCATTTTGCTTGTGTATATTGAGATATGTAATAAAGCAACGCATATTTATAATCTATATTTACGACAGAAAGAGAGGCAGTATATGGAGATATTAAAGGTAGAACATCTTGTTAAACAATATGGCAAAGGTGACAATGCTGTACTTGCAGTAAATGACATTTCATTCAGCGTGGAACAAGGCGAGTTCGTAGCTATAGTGGGAAGTTCAGGAAGTGGTAAATCAACACTTCTTCACTTGCTTGGCGGTGTGGACAGACCTACAAGTGGAAAGGTATATATACAGGGTGAGGATATATATTCACTGAATAGTGATAAGATAGCGATATTCAGAAGAAGACAGGTAGGGCTTATATATCAGTTCTATAACCTTATACCAATTCTTAATGTTAAGGAAAATATTACTTTACCTTGTGAGCTTGATGGCAGGACACCAGATAAAAAAGAACTTTGTGATCTTATTAATACTCTTGGTTTAAAGGACAGGGTGTCACATCTGCCTAATCAGTTATCAGGTGGACAACAGCAGAGGGTATCAATTGGCAGGGCACTTATTAATCACCCGGCAATACTTCTTGCGGATGAGCCGACAGGAAATCTTGACTCACGCTCAAGTGATGAAATTGTAGAATTATTAAAACTCTCTAATCAGAAATATAATCAGACAATTGTAATGATTACCCACAATCTTGAAATTGCAAAGATTGCAGACAGAATATTACGAATTGAAGATGGCAGGCTTGTATAAAGATTATGAACAGGCACGAGTCTTATATAAATAGTTTCATAATTTTATAGGATTTTATAAGATATAGAATTATGTAAATTCATGAAACGGGCTGGAAAGGAGAGTTTATATGCAGATACTTAACAGGTTGACAATAAGGAATCTAAAGCTTAATAAAAAAAGAACAATTGTTACAATTATTGGTATTATACTTGCAACGGCACTTCTGACTGCGGTTGCAGCTATGGCGGTAAGTTTAAAAGAAAGCATAACGTTAAGAGCAAAGAAGGTAGATGGAGATTTTCATCTTCTCTTATATGATATGACTGATAAGGAAAAGGAGTCAGTTATTAATAACAGGCAGGTGGAAAGTTATTACGAAATGCACGAAGTTGGTTATGCAGTGCTTGACGGCTGTGTTAATGACAGTAAACCTTATGTTTATATTGAAGCACTTGATGGTGATACATTTGAAAAGGCAGAAATAAATGTAACATCAGGAAGACTTCCAGAAGATGACAGCGAAATAGTTATATCAAGTCATATTAAGACCAATGGTGGTGTTAAATATAATATTGGAGATGAGATTACATTTGATGTAGGCGACAGGACATATAATGGTAAAAAGCTTTATCAGAATGATGATTATAGAGAAGATGAGCTGCTTGATGTAAAGAAGACTAAGACGTATAAGGTTGTGGGAATATGTGACAGGCTTCCATATGGTGAAGAGCCAAGAACTGCACCGGGTTATTCAGTCATTACATTTGCAAATAAGTCAGATACATCTTTGAATAAATCGGACATATATATCAGGTTTCATAAAAAGGTACTTAAAGACAGATATAATATAACTGCGGATATATTAGGTGTCGATAGAATTTTATTTAACAAGCAGTATTCAGGCAGCCCAACAGATGAAGAGGCAGAGATATTAAAGAACCAGCTTGATAAGGCACATTCATATTACATTAATAACAGTCTTATAAAGTATGAAGTGTTTTATGATTCAAGTGTTGCATTTGTATATAATATGGCGGCTGTTGTTATGGTTATAATTATTATAACTTCAGCGGTATGTATAAGTAACAGCTTTGCTATATCTATTAACCAGAAGACTAAACAGTACGGAATGTTAGCTTCAATTGGTGCTACGCCACGCCAGATTAGAAAAAATGTTTTTTTTGAAGCTGCGTTTATGGGTGTAATAGGTGTTGCAGCAGGCATAGTCGGGGGTCTGTCAGCAAGTTATATTCTTGTCATATTGAGTAACAAAATGCTTATTGATACATTAGAAATGAGCATTGTGTATGCACCATCTTTATTAGGAGTGCTTTTATCAATTGTACTTGCGATAGTTACGATTGTATTGTCGGCATTAGTACCAGCAATAAGGGCTTCGCGAATGTCACCAATAATGGCTATCAATCATAGTGAAGATATCAAGATAAAATCTAAGTCATTAAGGACACCGGAATTAGTCAGTAAAGTATGGGGTGAAGGAGGTGTCCTTGCCTATAAGAATATGAAGCGTAACAAGAGAAAATACAGGGTAATCACTATTTCTATTGCGCTTAGTGTAATGACATTTATTGCTTTATATGGATTTATGAGTTTATTAACAGATTCAGCCAACAGATACGCTAATGGCAATATAGATTTAAGGGTGTATATGTCTTCATATAAAAGTATGTCTGTAGATGAGGCTGATAAAAAAGTAAGTGATATTGTGAACAGGATAAATAATGAAACGAATATAACTGATTTTACATTTGCAAGAGGCTTTTATGCTTCATTAAAAGATGAACCAAAGTATAGTAGTGATTATAAGGAAGTAAATAAATATGAGGCAGGTTTATCAGAAAATACTGGTTACTATATAAGTATTATTTCATTAGGTAATGAAGAATATGAAAAGTATATTAAAAAGCTTGGTATAAGCAAGGAAACTGCACAGAGCGGAGGAATACTTGTAGATAATACATATCAGTACATTAATAATGGAAATAACGTAAAATATTTTAATGTATATGATGGTTATAAAGCTGGTGATGTATTAACTTATAGAATTGATACTTCAAACAGCAGTAAATCATTGGATAATAGTAAATCGTCAGATGATACAACATTTTACGATATAAAGATTGTGGCACTTAGCAATGAAAGGCCATTCGGATATGAAAATGCTTATACTTCTTATGGCTATCTTATTGTAAGTGATGATTATATGAATCAGTTTAATCCCGGGGATATTGATTGCAGTGTACTTCTTAATATTAACTGTGACGACCCTGATAAAGCACAGGATATACTTGTGAATGAATTTGATATTGGGAAGAATAACATAGTTAATGCGGCACAGGAAAGAAGAAACAATGAAAATCTAATTCTGACAATCAAGATATTCTTATATGGATTTATTGCTGTTGTTTCATTGATTGGAATTACAAATATATTTAATACTGTTACAACCGGAATGGAATTAAGAGGCAAAGAGTTTGCAATGCTTCAGTCGATAGGTATGACAAAGAGAGAATTTGATAAAATGATAAGGATGGAAAGTGTATTTTATGGAAGTAAAGCCCTTATAATTGGTGTAGTGTCAGGAACCCTGCTTTCTTATGTCATATATATAGCAGCAGGAGAGTCACAGTTAAGATATGTTTTTCCATTGCAGGCTATAGTTATTGCGGTTGTTGTTGTGATTATACTGCTTCTTGGAATTATGAAATATTCAATAGTCCAGATAAGAAAGCAGAATATTATAGAAACAATAAGAAATGAGAATATATAAATAAAAATATATAGATGTAAATATAAAATGCAGATATATAAATAAAAATATATAGAAGAAAGTGTATGAAAGAGTAATAAAAGTATTACTTTGACAGAAACCGCTGATTATAATATAATCTCTTATTGAAATACTACCATAATGGTAGGTTTAGTAATTAATAATTCGGAATGGAGATAAAGATGTTAAATCAGTTTTCAAGAACACAATTATTGCTAGGTGAAAGTGCAATGCAGGAACTAGCTAATAAGAGAGTTGCTGTATTTGGAATAGGCGGAGTAGGCGGATATGCCTGTGAAGCACTTGTAAGAAGCGGCATAGGCGCATTTGACCTTATAGATGATGATAAAGTATGTCTTACCAATCTTAACAGACAGATTATAGCAACAAGAAAAACTGTTGGAAAGTATAAGACAGAGGTTATGAAAGAGAGAATGTTGGAGATTAATCCAAATGTTGATGTAAGAATTCATAATTGTTTCTTTCTTCCAGAAAATGCTGATGAATTTCCATTTGATGAATATGACTATATAATTGATGCGGTAGATACTGTTACAGCTAAGATTTCAATTATTATGAAAGCAAATGAACTTGGAATTCCTGTTATAAGCAGTATGGGAGCTGGTAATAAGCTGGACCCGACAGCATTCAGGGTTGCAGATATATATAAGACAAGGGTGTGTCCTCTTGCAAAGGTTATGCGCCGTGAACTTAAGAAACGTGGCGTTAAGAAGCTTAAGGTTGTATATTCAGAAGAACAGCCAACAAGGCCAATCGAGGATATGTCGATAAGCTGTCGTACTAACTGCATATGCCCACCAGGAGCAGAACACAAATGTACAGAAAGACGTGATATTCCGGGAAGCGTGGCATTTGTGCCATCTGTTGTAGGGCTTATAATTGCTGGAGAGGTAATTAAGGATATCGCAGGGGTTAATGCAAAGTAGGACTTATAGGATAAAATATTTTGATAGAAACAGCAAAGTAATTAAAGTGATTACAATATTTAATAAATAAACTAAAAGAACCTGAATGATAATGATATCAAGTGGCAATTGATATGATTATCATTCAGGTTCTTTTTGGGAGAGTGATAACTACAAATTTAAGGGAGTAGGTAGTTATCTGTTTATGAAAAAGTTTATTGAAAGCAATGTCATATGTCTTTCAACAATGATTATATTAGAGGGAAAATGTGAACGTGATATGTAAAAGATGTGAGTAAAATGTGAATTATAAAAACAAAATATAAACTAATGCAATAAGACTGATTATATATTATAATAACGTATGTTTCATTAAAGAATATTTCATCAAAGAAGATTCTAGCATATTACGCTTAGTTAATATGAAAAATATATATTATATTAAAGTATAGTATAAAATAATACATTTTATTCGTATATACAATAAATAATTATCTATAAATAGCATAAAAGAGAGAAAAAGTGAGGGAAAGCGTGGAAAGGGAGAATATTTATAAAGGCAGTACATTTAATATGAAATGTCAGTATTGTGGGGCAGTGCTTAATCTGACCGATGAGGTGTGTCCGCATTGTGGCAGGAAGAATAGGGCAGGGGAAGCCTATAAAAAAGATTATGACAAATATCAGTCAAAAGTTAATACGGCGGAAAAATCAATAAGCGCACAGCAGCTGTATACAGTAAAAGTGCTTGTGCGTGGAGTGGCTATAGCGGTGCTTCTTGCAATGTTTATTGGTCTGGTGGTGTATATGCTTACACACGACTGGTATTTTATTAAGCAGAAAAATGCTGTTAGTGAATATGATACGGTGACAGCCACGTTAGACAGATATTGGGAGAATGAAGATTACTATGATTTCTTTAATTATAGTGACAGCATTAATATATCAGGCTGGTCAGATGGTCCGTATCTTGATTATCACCCACAGATAGAGGCTGCACAGATATACATATTTGTGAATAATTATATAAGTGAATATCTTGCCGCGGATAATATATTTTATAAGAATAAGGCACTGACAGATATTTGTGGTCTGCTGGATGAATTTTATGATTTGGATAACCTTCATTATATATATGGAAAGCTTGCGGTTGGAGATACGTCTGATGAGAAGGTAGAACAGATTTATAAGAATATGGATGCAATATTAAAGACATATTTTTATGTGAGTGATGAACAGGTGCAGGCTATAAGGACGGCGGATAGTACGCAAATCCAACTTATTATAGAAGAAAGTGTGAAAAATAAGTATGAATAATAAAATGAATGTGATATGTCCTTCGTGTGGCGCAGAATTTAATAAAAATCTCAGCCAGTGTCCATATTGTGGCAATTCCAATTATTATGGACAGGAAAAATCATATATGAAAGGACTGGCAGGACTTAGGCAAAGGCTGGCAGAACTTGCTGATATTAATAAAAAAATAATTGTAGAAGAGGCTGTAAAAGTGCTTGTCCTTGTACTGGCGGTTGTAATCATACTGGTGGCAGCTATATTTTCTGTAAAAGCAATTGACAGACACAACGAAAGCATTGCCGTTAATAATATAAGAAAAGAGATAATAGATGGAAGATAAGTATTATACAGAAAGTCATAAAAAAGCCATAGACAGGTATGATAAAGATTTCAATAATACAGAAAAGAATGTACATAATAAGGCGGACAGTAATTCAAAGAAAGCTTACGCATTTGCAATACCCGCAGTTGTTATTGCACTGCTTCTTATAGCATTTATTGGTATTGCATTAACTGGCTCTGTAAAAAAGGCTGTAAAGAAATCAGCAATAACGAATAATTATACAGAAATAAGTAATAAAATATATTCATATCTTGATAGCAGTAGTTATAAGGAATTATCGGATTATAGTGATGAGATAGATGCTCTTGATAATAAAGCATTTGATAAAGAATATTCGGTTCTTATGGGTGTAAGATATTATGTGTGGTCAGTGGGATTTATGAATACTAACGATAGTGATAATTATAATCTTACACAGTCAGATGTGTCTAATCTGGCATATTATCTTTCGCAGTTTTACTACTATACACAGTTATCGGCATATAAAGATAAAGAAGTAACTATGACATCAGACAATGAAAAGTATCTTAACAAAATGCGGGAAGATATGGGAGTACTGCTTAAGAAATATTATCACATTACAGATGAGGATTTAGAGGCTATTGATACATTTTCAAGCGCACGAATTGAGCAGTGCCTTATACAAAGAGGATAGATGTGAAAATGGATTTTTTATACGCAGGATTTATGTTTGTATACATTTGACACAAAGCCGATATGCGCAAAATGTGCGCAGGAATGAGGATTATTATGAAGAAAAGCAGATTAATTATTATGGATATAATTATTGTAATTCTTGTTGTTCTTAATGCTGCGATGATAATAGCGGTAGCAGAGAATTATAATGATGAGAACAGGACATATAATACACGCTGGTTTATGAACCTGTATAAGAATGATGAATATGGCAGGGCAGTAGATTATGCCAGCAGGGATAAGATTGTGATAGATAATATTCAGGACAATGAACTGGATGAAAGCATAGCGGTTGCAGAGTATTATAATGCGGAATTTTATAAAAATGTATATAAGACAATGGGAAATACGCAGAAGCTAAAGCAGATGGAGGAGCAGTCTGATATGGCATTAAAGAGAATGGGAAGCCTGTCAATATTAAAGCAGAAGATAGATAGTATAGTCAACGTACCTGACAGGCAGACTAAATAATAAAGTAATAGAATAATAAGGCAATAAAGTAACAATATAATGAGATATTGAAGATTATTATTGATAAATCTATGTATAATTATTAAAATAACAGATAGAAGTAATAAGGCATATATGCTGAATTAATAAATTAACCACGAGGTGCAAAAGGAGAACGATGGCAGATAATATAATAGAATTAAGACATATTAGTAAAGTATATAGTGATAATGGATTTAAGGCTGTAGACGATTTTAATCTTGAAGTAAAAAGAGGAGAGTTCGTCACTTTTCTTGGACCATCCGGATGTGGTAAGACTACTACATTAAGAATGATAGCAGGATTTGAGATGCCAACAAGTGGAGAAATACTTCTTAATGGAGAAGATATATCACAGCTTCCAGCAAACAAAAGGCCTATTAATACAGTATTCCAGCGATATGCTTTATTTCCACATATGAATATATATGACAATATAGCATTTGGACTTAAACTTAAAAAGCTGCCAAAAGAGGAGATTAGAAAGAAAGTAAAGAGAGTTCTTGATATAGTTGACCTTGAGGGGTTTGAGAATAGAAAGATATCTACCTTATCAGGTGGACAGCAGCAAAGAATTGCAATTGCAAGAGCCTTGGTTAATGAGCCGGAAATTCTTATGCTTGATGAGCCGTTAGGTGCACTCGATTTGAAAATGCGTCAGGAAATGCAGATTGAATTGAAGCATATGCACGATGAACTTGGAATTACATTTATATATGTAACACACGATCAGGAAGAAGCACTTACAATGTCTGATAAGATTGTTGTTCTTTCAGAAGGCAGGATACAGCAGATTGGTACGCCTGAGGATATATATAATGAGCCGCAGAATGCATTTGTAGCTGACTTTATCGGTGAAAGTAACATTTTCAAAGGTATTATGACAGGACATATGAAAGTAAGATTTTGCGGTGGTGAATTCATAGGAATGGACGATGTTCCAGAGGGTACACTTGTCGATGTTGTTGTAAGACCGGAAGATGTAATTATAACTAAGCCAGAGGACGGAATTATTGAGGGCGAAGTTGTGTCGGTTATATTCAAAGGTATGCACTATGAGGTTACTGTTGAATCGGGCAAGTACGAAATGGTTATAAGAACGACCAAATGTTATTCTGTCGGTGAAAGAATTGGTATGAAGCTTGAGCCGGACGGAATTCATATTATGCTTGCTGAGGACCATACAACAAGCTTTGTTACTAATATTAATAGTGATTATACACTTGATTTTAATGGCAAGGTTATTAATTGCGATTTAACAAAAGTTATTCCTAAATCAAGTATGAAGAACAATGTTTTAGTTGATGAGAATAATGAGGCTATTGATACGGCTAAGTTAAAGGTTATGGTTTCAATCCAGCCATATGATATAAGAATGAGTGATAATGTGGAGGAAGGTCTTGTATCTGGACATATTATCAACCTTATCTATAAGGGTGACCATTACAGTTACGTTATAAGAACAGAATATGGACACGACCTTATTGTAGATGATGAGTACCTGTGGAATATGGACGATGCTGTAGGGCTTGTTATGCTAGAAGACAAGATGAAGTTCCAGTTAAAAAAGTAAGTAAAGGGAAAGGAATTAATAAAGATGAATAATGTATTATCGCGTAAGCAGCTTGGAATTCCTTATGGGATATTCCTTTTATTATTTGTTGCAGCCCCTTTGCTTGTATTGATATATTATGCATTTACCAATGGACAGGGACAGTTTACAGTAAGTAATCTCTGTAATTTCTTTACAGATCCTAACACACTTGGAACATTGTGTTACAGTTTTGCACTGGCATTTGTTGTAACTATAGTGTGTCTTTTAATAGCGTATCCAGTTGCATACATACTTGCACAGAGCGAGATTAAAAGAAAAGCAGTTATTCTTATGCTTTTTGTGCTTCCAATGTGGATTAACTTTACACTTAGAATTACAGCACTTAAGGAAGTTCTTTCATTAATAGAAGGTAATCTTGCATTTTATCCATTTATTAATACAGTTATTGGAATGACTTACGATTTTCTTCCATTTATGATACTCCCATTATATACAACATTATCGAAAATGGATAACAGCATTATAGAAGCAGCAAATGATCTGGGGGCTAATAATTTTCAGACATTTATAAGGATTATATTGCCATTATCTGTACCGGGAATTATAAGTGGAATATCAATGGTGTTCCTGCCAGCGATGACTAATTATGTAGTGCTTGATATGCTTTATAACAGTACATATATTATGGGTAGTCTTATAGGAAGCTATTTTAGTGCATACGACTGGAACAATGGTTCAATGATAGCACTTATACTTCTTATAATTATATGTATAATCAGTCTTATATCAGCAGACAGCGATAATGAAGGTTCAGGACGCAGGCTGTAGATATATGTGACGGGAAAGAGGACAGGTATGTTTAAAAAATGTGTTAAATATGCAATTATCGGTCTTGTACTTATATTTATGTATGTTCCGATTCTTATATTAGCAGTATATAGTTTTACAGATTCACCTAATATTGGGGCTATTCATTCATTTTCGTTCCATAATTATGTGACATTATTTACAACACCAGAGCTTATAGATATGATTATAGGTTCAATTGCACTTGCAATTGGAAGTGCGGTGCTTGCTACAATACTTGGAACAACAGGTGCAATTGGAGCATTTTATTCTAAGAAAAATGTTAATGGTACAATGTCAGTTCTTAACCAGATACCAGTTGTTAATGCCGATGTCGTGACAGGTTTTTCATTATGTATTCTTCTGGTTGTTGTATTCGGGGTAAGCAAGAATACTTATATTCCACTTGTAATAGGACATACAGTGCTTAGTGCACCATTTGTATATCTTGCGGTTGTTCCCAAGTTAAAGCAGATGGACCCAAGTCTTTATGAGGCTGCACTTGACCTTGGAGCAACACCGGGATATACGTTAATTCATATTATTATACCTCAGATTGCATCAGGTATTGTTTCAGGATTCGTTATGGCAGTTACTTTATCACTTGATGATTATTTTGTGGCAACTTATACGAAACCGGCAACATTTGATACAATAAGTACATATGTTGTTAATGCAACAAAGGGTTCGCAGACTAATATTAAGACTGCATTATGGGCATTATCGACAATTATATTCCTGATTGTAGTTATAGTTGAAGTTGTTATGAATTTTGCACCTATAAAGAATGAAGCCCAGAAGGAGAAACATTAATGAATAAAAATGTGATTATAGATATTACATCTTATATCAGACATTTGACTAAAAAGGTTATAAAAGTTTCGCTTGCTATGATTTTGGTTGTTGAAATGCTGTCTGGAAGTATAACAGGAGTGTGGAAAGGATTTAATTCTACTAAAGCAGAGGCGGCAGATAACGATACAATTACACTTAGAATATGTAACTGGGAAGAGTATATAGATGAAGGCGGCTGGAACGCTGATGAAACAATAGATCTTGAGAGCACAGATATCAGGGGCGATAATTCTATGGTTGATGATTTTGCTGAATGGTATTATAAGACATATGGCAAGAAGGTTAATGTCGAATATAGCTGTCTTGGAACTAATGAAGAACTTTACAATATGCTTACATTAGGTGATGAGTATGATTTAATATGTCCTTCAGAATATATGTTTATGAAGCTTATGACTGAGGGCTGGCTTGAACCATTTTCTGATGAATTTTACGACACGGGAATCAAAGAGAATTATTATGCAAAAGGGGTTTCACCATTTATAAAGCAGACTTTTGATAATAATACAATCAATGGTGAACCTTGGAGTAAATATGCGGCTGGATATATGTGGGGTGTTACAGGTATTATATATAATCCAGAATATGTTACAAAGGAAGAGGCATCGACATGGAAGATTATTAATAATGATAAGTTCAGACGTAAGATTACTGTTAAGGATAATGTAAGAGATACTATGTTTGCGGCAATTGGTGCAATCAAGTCTGATAAGTTAAGGTCGCAGGATTTTACCAAGCAGGCAGATTATACTGATAAGCTGGCAGAGGTGATGAATGACACATCAAAGGATACAGTTGATGAAGTATTAGAATATCTTCAGCAGGTTAAAGATAATGTATATTCATTTGAAACTGACAGTGGTAAGATTGATGCTATTACAGGTAAGATCAGTGCTGGCTATCAGTGGTCAGGTGATGCTGTATACATAATGCAGCAGGCAGAAGCTAATGATGTCGATCTTAATTTTGCTATTCCAGAAGAATGTACTAATATGTATTTTGATGGCTGGGCAATGTTAAAATCAGGAATTAATGGCAATTCAGAAAAGAAGAAGGTAGCAGAAGCATTTGTTAATTTCGTATCTATGCCAGAAAATGCAGTAAGAAATATGTACTATATTGGCTATACATCAGTTATATCAGGTGGTCAGAGTCCTGTTATATATGATTATTTAAAATGGAATTATGGTCTTGAGTCACTTATGGAAGAGGATGATACAATAAGTGAGGCTGATGCAATAGATTATTCTTTAGGATATTTCTTCTCAGGAGTATCTAATGATTCAAGATATATATTAAGAACATCTAAGGCGCAGACAGAAGGAATGTTGTCAGCACAGTATCCAACGGAAGAAGTAATGCATAGAAGTGCTATTATGCAGTATTTTGATAATGACGAAACAGCGAGAATTAATCAGATGTGGATAAATGTAAGATGTTTTAATATTCATAATGTACCAGTCTGGGTATGGATTGCCGCAGCCGTTGCTATCGTAGGAGTTATAGCACTAAGAATTGCGGATGTCATAAGACATAAGAAAATATAGATGTATAGGATATTTTTAGAGAGAATATTATTATAAAAACAGAGAATAGAAAGTTGTATATTGGAGGAGAAGCTCCGGTTATACTTTCTATTCTCTGTTTTGATTTTATTATTACGCAACATATTAAAAGATATTGTGTGGTGTGACAGGGTAGTTATAATTTTAAGAAAAATGCACTATATCCCGGTAATTCCAATCCATTATTTAACTGTATTTCTCTATCGGTTATAAGGTCATATGCTTTGTCACAGCCCATATTAAATGAGGCAGAATAATTGTAGTCAGCGGCATTTATTGCAACAAGTACACGCTCACCCCGCCACTCTCTTAAGAATACGCATTGTTCATTAGTGAGGACTATAGATGAGAAGTTACCATATTGTAATGCTGGTGATGTCTTTTTAGCATTGGCAAGCTTTGCAATCCAGTCAGATAATTCATTAAAGACAGGCGTGTCAAAGCAGGCTCTTAAGGCAGGGTCACCATCTTCTTTACGCCCAGTTGCACCCCATTCACTTCCATAATATACACAAGGTATTCCTGGCATACCAAAAGCAAGAGCATATATTAAAGGAAGGTGACGGATGTTATTCAGTATGCTTGCAACTCTTGTGACATCGTGATTGTCAACAAAAGATAATAAATGCTTACCTTTGTAAAGTGTCCAGTTCTCAGGTCCGAACTGCCTTAAAAGTGAATGGTTAATTTCAAACATATTCATTGAATTAAAGCTTGAATAAAGACCCTTGTAGCACTCATAATTAGTAACTGAATGAAGCATTTCGTCGTTCATAATCTGGTTATAATCGCCGTGCAGTGTTTCTCCTAACAGGAAAAAGTCTGGTTTTAAGCTGTCACAGAAGCTTCTTAATCTTTTAAGAAAATCGTGATTGAGGCAGTAAGCAACATCAAGTCTTAAGCCGTCAATATCAAATTCCGTAACCCAGCCTTTGATAGCATTAAAAATATGTTGTATAACATCTTCATTATACAGGTTAAGCTTTACAAGGTCATAACAGCCTTCCCAGCCCTCATACCAGAGCCCGTCATTATAATTAGAATTACCATTAAAATCTATTCTTGCAAACCAGTTGATATAAGGGGAACTTTCCCTGTTCTTTAACACATCCTGAAAAGCCCAGAAGCCTCTGCCAACATGATTAAATACGCCGTCAAGAACAACCTTTATTCCTTCATTATGAAGATTATAGCACACGTTGGCAAAATCTTTATTAGTACCAAGCCTTGTGTCTATCTTTGTATAATCTCTTGTATTATATCCGTGAGTGTCAGATTCAAACACAGGAGAAAAATATATAGCATCAGCACCTAATCTTTTAATATGTGGTATCCAGTCATTAACCTTTAAAATGCGGTGGTTAAGCACACCATCATTCTCAAAGGGTGCTCCTGAAAACCCAAGAGGATATATTTGATAAAAAACACTTTCGTAAGCCCACATAGCAGCCTCCATTTATATATTTATATATATATTAATCGGCATTTTCTTCTTTATCAACAACCTTAATAATATTCTTTTTCCACATTATTCTGGATGAAATTATAGCAACTTACAATACAAAAGAATAATCGTTTATACATTGTCAGTTATATATTTTTTTGATATAATAATTATAATTTTATTATGGTAGAGTGTAAAAGTTAAATCATTACTGATATGCTTAGATTATGTATTGAAAATATGCATAGCAGTCAGGATGGATTAAACATAACAGCCAACGGATAATACAGCATACTGAACGGAGAAAAGCCTATGAAGAAAAATAAGTGGTATACAATAAGCGTGTTTATAATAATATGTGTATTGCTGAATCTGGCAGGAAAGTGTATTGCTGGGTATTTCAGGCTTCCATTATGGCTTGATTCACTAGGTACAGTTGCGGCCACTTATGTATGCGGACCGGTATGCGGTGTTATCGTTGGAGTTACTCTCAATATTCTTTATTCTATAATATATTCGTGGACATATGCCTGTTATGCCATAGTAAGTGTTTCTATAGCAGTTGTTGCTGGAATTTGCATAAGTAAGGATTATATGAAAACACTGCTTGGTGCACTGACATCAAGCTTTTATATTGCACTTGTTTCGTGTTCTATTTCCGTGATTTTTAATTATATGTTTTTTAATGGTTATACCAATAATATATGGGGTGATGGAGTTATTGAGTCGCTTTTAGGAATAGGATTTAATGATTTATTAAGTCACGTTGCAGGACAATTTTATATTGATTTTCCTGATAAGATCATAACTGTGCTTGCACTCTATATATTTGTAAGGTATGACAAGGGAAAGAACAGATTTGATAAAAGGATAATGACAGCCTGTATATATATCGGGATAGCTGCTATGGCAGCAGTACAGCTTATAGAAGTTAATACACCTAAGTGCGTGTATGCAGCTTTTGATAACAGTAGGAATAACCAGAATAATATAGAAGAAACACCGGATTATAATACTTATCTGCAGACAGTTTACGGAAGAGAAAACGGAATACCAGGCGGCTGTGCCAATGATATAGCACAGACTAATGATGGAATACTATGGATAGGAACCTATGGTGGTTTATACAGGTATAATGGTACAGAGTTTAAATGGGTGGATGAATATGCCTCTGTTAAGACTGTAAACTGTCTGTATAAAGATGAAGAGGGCAGATTATGGATAGGAACCAATGATGGCGGCGTATCGATAATGATTGATGAAACAATCATAAATGTTGTATCAGAAAAGGAGGGATTATCAGCTGATTCCGTAAAGTGTATAACACAGGGTTCTGATGGTGATTACTATATTGGTACGACAGGTGCTATGTCAATAGTTTCTCTTGCAGATGGATTAACAGTTAAAAGCTATATAGATGATATAAAATATGCTGTAAGTGCAGACTCTGATAAGAATGGTAACATAGCAGTTGTCAGCGATAATGGACAGCTAAGTATTGTAAAAAATGCAGCAGTTATTTCAGAATATAGTGCATCAGATGGTGGAAGATATACAACGTGTTCATTTGATGATGCGGGTATGCTTTATGTGGGAACATCAAAAGGAAATATAGATAAATATGAATATGATTTATATAATAACGCTTATGTACTTAAGGAAAGTGTAAGCTGTAATGAGCTTAATAATATTAAAGAAATATATTTTGTAGATAACACATTAACAGAAAATGGCACACTTTTTGTATGTGCAGATAATGGTACAGGATATTATGACAGTCAGAATCAATTTATAAACATTGATACAGGCAGCTTTAATAATTCAATAGATCATATGACAGCAGATTATCAGGGAAATCTCTGGTTTACATCATCAAGACTTGGGCTGTTAAGATTAAGCAGATCAGCGTTTACACAGCTTAATTATGAACATAGTGATGAAAAGCTGGTTGTAAATACAGTTACAATGTGGAATGGAAATTATTATATAGGTACAGATAGTGGAATTGCCGTTTCATATGCAGCTGCAGGCAGTATTACAGCTGATAGTGATTATATTCAAAAGCTGGACAGCGATTTAAAGGAGCTTGTGAATAAACTTGTAAAAGAGCTTGATAACGTAAGAATAAGGTGCATAACAACGGACAGTAAAAATAATATGTGGATATGCACAACAGGCAAAGGAATATATGAGGTTACATATAGTGGTGAAATTATAAGATATGATGAGAATAACGGACTAAGTGGAAACAGATACAGGACTATAACAGAGTTAAGTGATAATACAATGCTTGCAGCAGGTGATACAGGACTTAGTTATATTGTAGATGAAGCTGTCATTGGCAATATAGGTTATTCTATGAAAAACAGTAAGGTTTTATGTACACTTGAAACAGATATACAAGATTATGGAAGAGTTATACTTGCAGGAACAGATGGCAATGGAATAGAAGTTATTAGTGATGGAAGAGTAATAGATAATTATGATAAGGATGATGGTCTTAGCTCAGCGGTTATATTAAGAATGGTAAAGGATGCTTCTGGCGAGGGTTTATTCATAGTAACAAGTAACAGTCTGTGTTATATGGATAAGACAGGCATTATAAGAATATTGGATAATTTTCCTTACTATAATAATTACAATGTAGTTAATGGGAACAATGATAATCTTTTTGTGCTGGGCTCAGCCGGAATATATGTTGTTGATAAGAGTGCCTTACTTTCTGGAAAAGAACTTGATTATAAGCTGCTTAATGGGGATTGCGGACTTGAAAATGCATTAACACCAAATGCATGGGATTATATTGATGTGAATAATAATCTGTACATGTCAACAGATGATGGTGTAATGATAGTCAATCTCAATGATTATAGTGCCAGAATAAGATCATATCGTATACAGATGAAGTCCGTAAAGGTAGATGGAGAAAGTCTCCGAGTAAAAAGAGGGGAAGAGCTTTATATTGACAGCAAAGCACAGATGATAGAGATGTTCCCAGAGATTATAAACTATTCTGTTAATACACCTTATGTAAGCATATATCTGGAAGGGTATGATGCCGAACCGAGGATAATATTGCAAAGTGATCTAACTAATATAATATATACGAACATACCTGTAGGTACATATACATTTCATTTGTCAGTTCTTGATGAAAATGGCAGGGTGCCAATATCTGAAAACACATATACAATTATTAAGGAAGCAAAGATATATGACTATTGGTGGTTTAAGGTGTATATGGTCGGAATATTTGCACTTACAGTTGCATATCTTACGTGGATAATATTCCATACACAGATTAAAAGAACCCTTGATTTTCAGAAGAAAGAGCTCGAATTCGTAAAGAAACAGCTTGAGATGGGAAATGAAACAGTTCTTACTATTGCAAGGACTGTTGATGCAAAGGATGTTAATACAAGCCAACATTCACTAAGAGTATCTGAGTATTCAGTTATGATAGCAAAGGAGCTTGGATATAGTGATGAAGAATGTGAAAACCTTAGAAAAGCGGCACTGCTTCACGATATAGGAAAGATAGGTATTCCAGACAGAATACTTAACAAACCTGAAAGACTTACAGATGAAGAATATGCCATTATGAAATCACATGTTGAAAAAGGAGCGGAAATACTTAAAAGCTTTACCCTTGTTAACCATGTTGAGGAAGGAGCACTTTATCATCATGAGAGATATGATGGAAAAGGATATATGCATGGTCTTAAGGGGGAAGAGATACCGCTTAATGCAAGAATTATCGGAATAGCAGATACATTTGATGCCATGACAGCTAACAGAGTGTATAGAAAGAAGCTTAATAAGGACTATGTTTTAGGGGAAATACGAAGAGGCAGCGGCACACAGTTTGACCCAAAGCTTGTGGATATTATGCTTAGACTTATTGATAGTGGCAGGATAGACATTGATAATCTGTATAAGGATGGTGAAGCAGATGAAGATAAGTAATATTAAGAAAATATCCGGCAGGGTATTGTCTTATATAGTAAGCAGGGAGAGTATCATAACTCTTATAACATGTGTTGCAGTAAGCATCATCATAGGTGCCTGTATGGTTTATTCAAGAAAAGATGAAGATAAGAGCATCAAGGTAGGGATAATATATGTAGGTGATGCAAGTACTGCATATACAGACAATTTCATAGAGGCACTTGCAGATATTAATGAAGAGTATGGCGATAAGGTTGAAGTTATGCATATGTATAATGTTGCCGAGGGAACAGAAAGAGAATATCTTGAAAGACTTGTAAATGCAGGCTGCAATCTGATATTTTCTACAAGCTATAACTATGGTGAAACAACTAAGGAGCTGGCTGGAAAGTATCCAGATGTACAGTTTTGTATGGCAACCGGCTCTAACGCTAACGAGGAGCCATACTATGCTAATTATCATACATTTATGGGTGCTATATATGAAGGAAGATATGTAGCAGGAGTTGCGGCAGGCATAAAACTGAAGGAGCTTATATCAGAAGGGATAATAACAGAAAATGAGGCTAAGATAGGATATGTTGCAGCGTATCCTAATGCGGAGGTTATATCAGGATATACAGCTTTTTTGCTTGGAGCAAGATCAGTTGTGGGGAATACTACCATGACGGTAAAGTACACATATAAGTGGAATGATTATCGTACTGAAAAGAAGTATGCAAGAGAACTCATAAATGAGAAGTGTGTTATTATATCACAGCATTCAGATACAGCAGGACCAGCGACTGCCTGTGAGGAAACATCCTCAGATGTACCTGTTTTTAATGTGAGCTATAACCAGAGTATGTTTGATGTAGCACCAACTACATATCTTACGGGGTGTAAGATTAACTGGAAGCCATATATGAAGGCTGCCGTTGATGCAGTTCTTAATGGAAAGGTGGTAGAAAAGAACATCAGAGGTAATATACATGGTAATGATGTGGGAGCCGGCTTTGATGAAGGCTGGGTTTCAATGCTTGAGTTTAATGATATTGTTGTGGCAGATGGCACTAAGGAAATGGTAGCAGATGTTATCGAGCAGTTTAAGAAGGATAGGCTTACTGTGTTTAAAGGTGACTACATAGGCGTAAATACTGACAATCCAAATGATATCATAGACCTTAGTGAAGGCTTTGTGGAAAATAAAGACAGCTCAGCACCATCGTTTAACTATATATTAAAGGACATTATTACGATAGAGTAAAAATACATTATTACGCATTATTACAATAGTACATTATTACGACATTATTACAATAGAGTAAAAACACTTGACTGTACAGCTTTTTATATGATAGAATATGCAGGCTTTAAATGGTTTTATTGGAAACGAAACATCCTCCTGGATGATAACGAACAACACATTGAGTTAAGTTATCATTAAGGAGGATTTTTTTTATGCCAAAAAACAAATTTCAGGACGTAGTATTCACAATTATTATGGCAGCTATTATGGTGTACGGGATGGTTGTTTATAATATAGCTCTTAACACAGGAACAGTTGATGGAACAACTTTTATTGCAGCATTACACGAGTTACCAATAATGGTGCCAGTTGCTTTCATTCTTGAGTTCTTTATAGTTGGAAGGCTGGCAAGGCTGCTGGCATTTACTGTTATGAAGCCAACAGACAGACCACAGTTTATCACATATGCAATATCTATATGCATATGCTGTATTATGTGTCCTGTTATGAGTCTTGTTGCAACAATACTTTTTAAGGAACCATCTTTTGGTATGTGGGTTAAGACATGGGCTATGAATTTCCCTATGGCAATACTTTATCAGATGTTTTACTGTGGACCATTTGTACGTCTTATCTTCAGAGCAATATTTGAAAGAAAAGACAGCAGGCAGAAAGAAGTCAAAGAAGCATAATTCCTGCTATGTCAGTACAGCATTTATTGAGATATTTAGTCTGGTGATATTATCCAAGGTATGAGAAAAGCATAACTACTATGCCTAGTATAACAAGTATGACTCCTGTTGCACGGTTAAGTGTTTCAGGAGTAGCTTTGTTTGCAAAGATAGCTGCTATTCTTGCCCATATAAGTGTAAATACGATACATAATAGCCACACAGTTATATCAGGTATTCCACCAATCGCAAAGTGTGATACAGCGCCTGTGAGTGCTGTAAAAGTCATAATAAATACACTTGTTCCGACAGCAGTTTTCAGCTCATATCCAAGAACAGAGGTAAGTATAAGCAGCATCATCATACCACCGCCGGCACCGATGAAGCCACATATAAAGCCGATTAATACGCCGCATACAACTGATTGTATGGCACGTTTCTTAGCAGACACACCCTCCATGGCTTCCTTTGTAGTCATAACAGGTCTTATGATGAATTTAATTCCAAGAAGAAATGTCATAAATACAGAGAAGCTGCCCATTGTAGCTGATGGAACAAGGCTTGATACATAGCTTCCTACAACAGTGAATATAAGAACACTGACCATCATAATAAGTCCGTTTTTAATGTCTAGATTCTTGTTTTTTCCATATGTATATGCTGATATGGCACTGGCAAGCACATCAGAAGAAAGTGCAATGCCGACAGCCATATAAGGATCCATTCCTAAAAATGTAATGAGCATAGGGCTGATTACAGCAGCGGCACTCATACCGGCAAATCCAGTACCAAGACCGGCACCCATACCTGCAAAAAAAGTTACAATAATAGTTAAAAATAATGATGACATAATTAATATACCTCCTTGTTTTGCGAAGCAAAATGCGACTGCCCACACAGGAGCAGAGGTATTTACCTCTTTTCTGTGCACAATTCTAATAAAAATAGTTTGGTGTCAGGTGCACACCGACCCTAGTTGTCTTCAAGTATCTTATCAAGATTAGCTTCTATCTGTTTCATACCAGTAAAAAAAGCCTCTTTAGTGGCAGTATCCATATTATCAAAAAGATGTTCAAGAAAATCTTTCTGTAAAACCTGACCTTCTTTAATTATTTCCTCTGCCGCAGGTGTGCATATGAGCTGTGTTTTCCTTCTGTCACCTTTGGTTTCTTTTCGTATGATATAACCATCACACACAAGCCTGTCAACATTGACAGAAACAAGATTAGCTTTGATTTTTCTTACCTCCACAATATCTCTTGCAGTTGTATATTCTGGATTATTTGCAAGAAACATAAGAATATCGAAAGCTGTCTGTGGAAGATTAAACTTATGTAAAAGCGGTTTGCATACTGAGTTATATGCAAGATTGATTTTTTGTGCGAATTCAATTCCTGAGTTCATAAGAGAATCAGCCTCCTTATAGTAATATTAAGATTGCATATAATAGTTAGTTCTCGTAGTATTAACATTAAACAGATAATCTTTATGTGATAAGATCACAAACTACAAAAATGAATAGTTCAAATTTGAAGTATTATAACACGCTTATATTGATAAGTAAAGACTGAAAGAAAATACTGAAAACAATTTTCTAAAGCAGACTATTGATTGTATTTATATTAGGTTTTTAACATTAGAATATAGTAAAGATTTTGTGAGTTGAATCTAACATTAGTGTAACCATTGAAATTACATCTATTTTTTGATATGATTACTACTGTTAAAGAGAGGTGTTTATAATGCAGATTTCAAGCAGATTTACAATGGCAATCCATATGTTTGCCTGTATAGATACATTTTCGGATCAGAGGATGACTAGTGATTTTATGGCAGCAAGCATTGGAACCAATCCAGTAATTGTCCGTAAAATATTGCAACAATTAAAGGCAGCTGGTCTTATTGAAGTTGCAAGAGGGACAGGCGGTGTGACAATTACCAGACCATTGGAGCAGATTACATTCCTTGATGTGTATAAAGCAGTGGAGTGTGCACCAGATGAAGAATTGTTTCATTTTCATGAGAATCCCAATCAGAAATGTCCGGTAGGAAAGAATATTCATAATGTTCTTGATAAGAGGCTGTTAGAGGTACAGAGGGCAATGGAGGAAAAACTTTCAGAAATGACACTTGCTGATGTGAAAAAAGATATTGCAGTGTATACAGATAAAGAGTAGCATACAGACGGCTTCGGATGCGTGATTATATCATCACAATTTCCGAAGCCTTTTTTATTTGTTGTATTCAATGTAAAACTTTTAAAGGAAGTTGTAACAAAAAAAGTTACAAAAAGTTCGATGTAACTATTGACATTACAACAAGCGAATGCTATAGTACAACCATAAGATGTAACAAGTGATGTTACAACAAATCAAAGAGATAATAGTATGAAAAATAAGATTTTTCATACGCAAGATTTGTGTTTACGCACAAACTTGAGATGCGCAAAAGACAGCGCAAGAAAGGAGATTAAAATGCAGAAAGTAGTAGAATTTTTACAGAAAAACCCGGTTCAGTATTTAGCAACCGTTGGAAGAGATGGAAAGGCAAAATGCCGTCCATTTATGTTCTGCTTTGAGCAGGATGGAAAGCTTTGGTTCTGTACTAACAACACAAAGGATGTTTACAAGGATATGTTAGCAAATCCTGAGGTAGAAGTATCAGTATCTTCACCTGAATACGCATGGATTCGCCTTAATGGCAAAGCAGTATTTGAGGACAACAAGAGTGTAAAGGAAGGATGCATGAACAATCCTATCGTTAAGGGACAGTACCAGACAGCAGATAATCCTATTTTTGAGGTATTCTATCTTGAAAATCCTCATGGTGTAATCGCAGATTTCTCTGGAAATCCACCTTATGAATTTTAAAGACAGTCAACAGAAAAAATTATAGTCTTCGGGGCGAGGTGTAATTCCTGACCGGCAGTATAGTCTGCGAGCAAAAAGCTGATATGGTGTAATTCCATAACCGACGGTAAAGTCCGGATGAGAGAAGATATGATAAAACAAGTCCCGCAGGAAATCCCGTCCTGCGGGCTGTTTTAAATTCAGCCATATCTCACAAAAAGGAGATTTATGAGTAACAATACAGCAATTTATTAAGACAAAATTGGACGTTGTGCTATTCAATGCTTTGCCGTTTAATATCTTAAAAGGCTTAGTGATTGGAGCAATTACCATAATGATATATAAAAAACTTACACCGATAATGAAAGGAGAGACTTTGAAATGACAAAAATGGATTATCTTAAACTTCTGGTGGATGAAATTCATTCAACAACAGTTGCAACGATAGGTTCAGATGGACATCCTCAGACAAGAATCATAGATATGATGTACTATGATGAAGAAGGTGTGTATTTCCTTACAGCAAAGGGAAAAGCATTTTATGACCAGTTAATGGAGCAGCAGTATGTGGCAATATCTGCGACAAAAGATAAAATTGCGGTTTCTCTTCGAGGAAGAATAAAGAACATTGGCAAAAAGAAGCTTGATATTATGTTTGAAAAAAATCCATATATGAAGAAAATCTATCCGGGAGATACGAAAGACGTAATCGAAGTGTTTCAGTTATATGAGGCACAGGGAGAGTATTTTGATATAAGCAATCCGTCAAATATTGTGAGGGATACTATAACAATCGGAAAAGCAGAAGCTGTTCAGACAGGTTATTTTGTTGGAGAAGAATGTATTGGATGTAAGTTGTGTTATTCTGCATGTCCGCAAAAGTGTATTGATATATCTTTAGTTCCGGTTGTAATCAATCAGAATCATTGTCTGCATTGCGGAAGATGTGCAGAAATCTGTCCGAAGCAGTGTATTAAGAAAAGAGGTTAATTATGACTTTTAAGAAAATCAGAAGAGGGCATATTGACTGGAGAAATTTTTTATGCAGTACGCCGGCTAGGGATTATGTATTCCAGAAGGATGCATATGAAGACCAGATTGACAGGGCAGCAGAGAATATAAGAAATGCAGATTGTGTTATAATAGGGGCAGGAGCCGGGGCATCGACAGCAGCAGGAATCCAGTATGGTGGTAAGAGATTTACGGATAATTTTGGAGAATTCATAGAAAAATACGGTGTACACTATATGACAGACATGTATGCAGCCGGATTTTATCCATATCCGTCTGAGGAAGCAAAGTGGGGATACTGGTCAAAGCATGCATTGATGAACCGCTTTGATCCTCCGGCATTGCCGCTTTATACCAAGCTTTATGATATTGTGAAAAGTAAGGAGTATTTTGTACTGACTACCAATGTGGATCATCAGTTTTATAAAGCAGGATTTGATGAAAAAAGAATATTTGCAACACAGGGAGATTATGGAAAAATCCAGTGCCAGAAAGCTTGTCATTCAAAGACTTACGATGCAAAAGAACTGTTTCGTAAAATGGATGAAGCAAGAAAAGACTGCCTGATTCCATCAGAACTTGTACCAAAATGTCCGGTGTGTGGCGGTAATATGGCTATGAATCTGCGTTGTGATAATTATTTTGTGGAAGATGAAGCGTGGCATGAGGCAGCCGACAGATATGCGTGTTTTCTGGAACAGAATAAGGATAAAAAGGTTGTTCTTCTGGAACTTGGAGTTGGATTTAACACCCCGATTATTATACGTTTTCCTTTTGAAAAGATGGTACGGGAGAACCCGTCTTATAGTTTGATACGCCTGAATATGGATGAAGCGGTAGTTCCGGAAAGTTTCGGGGAACGTGCAATCGGTATTGGCGGTGATATGGCAAAGGCAATTGCTGATATAAGGGGGCTAGTGTGAAAAATAAGATTTTTCACACGCAAGAATGGAGGATTATTATGACACAGGATGAGCGAAGAGAATATCTGATTCAGTACCTTTTAAAAGAAGAAATACGGTTTGGCAGCCAGAACATTCCTACGGATAAGCAGGGGCAGGAAAATCTGCTTCGCTCACTTATGAATGTCAGACCGCCAAGACCAATTAGTAATGATTTTTTGAAAATACAGGATGAGTATCTTGCAGAAAGAAATATAGAGCGTGGAATCACAGATTCTGCTGCGCTTGCACCTGTCAGATCCGATTCGAGATTATATATCTGGCAGGGTGATATTACGACACTGAAATGTGATGCAATCGTAAATGCTTGCAACTCACAGATGCTTGGATGCTTTTCGCCGATGCATGCCTGTATTGATAATTTTATTCATACTTATGCAGGAATTGAGCTGCGTCTGAAAATGCATGAGATTATGACAAAGCAGGGACATGAAGAAGAGACCGGCAAAGCAAAGATAACATCGGGATACAATCTTCCGGCAAAATATATTCTTCATACGGTAGGACCTATTATACAGTGGGAAGTCACAAAAGAAGATGAAGCTCTGCTTGCAAGCTGCTACACAGAGTGCCTGAAGCTTGCTGCTGATACAGGTGCAGAATCCATTACATTCTGTTGCCTGTCTACGGGAGTATTCCGTTTTCCACAGCAGCGAGCTGCCGAGATTGCAACGAACACTGTAAAGCAGTATTTAGACAAAGATAGCAGAATCAAAAAGGTAATCTTTAATGTGTTTAAGGATGAAGATTTAAAAATATATAATGGATTGTTATAAGTGTCTGTTGAAATATCCTATATACTCATTATTTACCCAGACAAATATGTGCAGTAGTTTTTTGCTTATGTATTTATCGTAAAATGACTATTCTTGACTCTCTGTTGTTTGCAGTTGCATTGGCGGTAGCAGCGATTCCGGAGGCATTAGGCTCTATCGTTACGATTGTGCAGGCGTTTGGGACACAGAAAATGGCTAAGGAAAATGCCATTATCAAAGATTTGAAAGCTGTAGAAAGTCTTGGATGTGTATCTGTTATCTGCTCTGATAAGACAGGAACACTGACACAGAATAAAATGACAGTGCAGCAGATTTATATTGATGATAAAGTATATGAACCTAAAGAGCTGGACATTACTAATCAGACACATAGATATCTGCTGTATGTGCCGTACTTACCAATGATTCGAGTATAGTAGAAGGTAAAGAAATCGGAGATCCTACAGAATATGCCTTATTAGAAATGTTTAGAAATATTCAGGTAGAACCATGTGAATTTTTTGGAAGTGCAGGCATTAACGAGGATATATTAAGAAAGTCTATGGATAGAATGGAAGAAGTTCCTTTCGATTCTGACAGAAAACTGATGAGTACTAAGTATAGTCTTAATGGTGTTTCTACAATTTTAACTAAGGAATCAAACGAACCTTTAAGTGTTGATACAGAATATAATTTTATTTTCCCTGGATTGATTTCCATGGTTGACCCACCACGGCCTGAATCTGTAGAGGCGGTTGCTGATGCAAAGAAAGCGGGCGGGCAAAGACTTTTGGATGAAAAACCTCGTGACCCTAAGGCAGGAATAATGACAAGAGATTTTGTAATGACTATGATAGCTGAAGGCACACTGATTGCCGTTGTAACAATGACAGCATATCATATTGGAATTGCATTCAGTCCGGCGATGGCTTCCACAATGGCATTTGCAGCGGGTGTCTGTCTCCTCGCATTGGTAATCTTTGTTCCATTTTTACATAGTGTGTTCAGTGTGGAAAATTTGTCTGCAACAGCGATTGCACAGACTATCGGACTGAGCTTTATACCGACAGTGATTATCCAACTGATAAAGGTATGCCGCAATAAAAAGGAAAAATAATATAATATTTTGAATCATATTTCTTTTGCATACATATTACATCGGATAAAAACGATGAGTAAAGAAGATTGCATAAAAGCTAAGTAACTTATTAATAAAATTATGTAATTTGGTTTTCATAGAAGTTCATCTCCTTTCTGATTATGTTTTTGTTATAGAATACAAAAAGGAAAAATACTTGCCAAAATAAAGGAATAAGTAGTCAAAAGTTGCTTAAAGATTTTTTGTTATATAAAAACTAAGAAAATATATATTTTAACAGAAATACATTAGATTATTTAGAAAAATAATCAGCAGCAAATATGAGAATAGCTATGTTGTGATAAAAGTAGAAAAAAGCTCTGTGTGCAATGCATATGAGATTTTTTCTACTTTTTTAATTGCAATGTAAAAATTCCAGATTACTTGTATATGTGAATTATTACAGTCGTATCATTTTGTGCATACTTTGTACAATTTATGAAATTGTTTTTTACATATATTTGTTATATCTTTGATATAACAAAATTGTGGGAAAAATAATTGATATTTTGAAAGGAGAAGTTTCACATGGAAGAAAAGAGATACCTGAAATGGTATAACAAGGTAGGTTATGGATCAGGAGATTTTGCAGGAAATGTTGTGTATGCATTTCTCTCATCATTTGTAATGCTGTATCTGACAAATACGGTAGGTTTAAATCCGGGTATTATCGGAACGCTGATTATGGTATCAAAGCTGTTTGATGGAATCAGCGATATGTTCTTTGGAACTATGATTGATAAAACAAAAAGTAGACTTGGAAAAGCTAGACCATGGATGTTATATGCGTATATAGGTTGTGCCGTAACACTCGTTGCAAACTTTGCGATTCCAGACAGTCTTGGGACAACTGCACAGTATGTATGGTTCTTTATAGCATATACGTTGTTAAATGCAGTATTTTTTACTGCAAACAATATAGCATATGCATCATTAGTTACTTTTTGTACAAAAAACAGCAGGGAACGTGTAGAGATGGGATCATGGCGATTTATCTTTGCATTTTCGACAAGCTTACTTATTCAGTCTGTTACAGTACAGTTTGTAAGAGCAGCAGGCGGTGGGGCAGCAGCATGGAGAACGGTTGCCGTTGTATATGCCATTATTGGATTGATTGTAAATACAATTTCAGTTTTTTCAATTAAGGAGCTTCCAGAAGAAGAATTAAAAGCGGGGAAGGATCACACAGAGGAAAAGTATGGACTAATAGAGGCTGCAAAACTTTTATTTTCTAATAAATATTATCTTATGATTTGTGCAACTTATATTTGTCAGCAGATTTATTCAGCTATGTTAAATATGGGCATTTATTATATGATTTATATTTTGAAAAATGAAAATTTGTATTCCGTATTTTCATGGGCAATTAATATCCCTGTTATTGTCGCAATGTGCATCACTCCTATGCTGGTGGAAAAAATGAAAGGTTTATATCGAATGAACTTTGCAGGCTATGTTCTTGGAACAGTGGGACGTGTCGGAGTCATCTTTGCAGGTTATATGGGAAGCGTTCCACTTATGCTTACATTTACAGCGATTGCAGCACTTGGAATGGCACCGTGGCAGGGTGATATGGGAGCAGTTATTGCAAGCTGTTCAGAATATACTTATCTTACAAAGCATAAACACATTGATGGAACTATGTATTCATGCACATCTTTTGGTACGAAAATCGGAGGAGGAATCGGAGTTGCATTATGTGGATGGTTGCTTGATGCAAGCGGATTTGTTAAGGAAGCAGCGGTGCAGCCGGCCTCTTGCTTAAATATGCTTCATATTATGTATTTATGGATTCCTATGGTATTGTCATTAATAATTACATTCATCATGTCAAGAATGAATGTTGAAGATGCAAACGAAAAACTTAAAAAACAGTTGGAGGAATGTTGATATGGGCTATATGGAAAGTGAGGAAAAATATGAATGCTGATATGAAATGGCTGGACAATCCAGAAGTGTTTAAAGTAAATCAATTGGAACCACATAGTGATCATTGCTATTATCTGGATTATTCAGATATGAAAAAAGAAAAAAATCCATTATTACAGTCATTAAATGGTCAATGGGAGTTTGCTTACAGCAAAAATGTGATGGAAAGACCTGTTGATTTTTATAAGGATACATTTGATACATCAGGATTCGATAAAATTATGGTTCCAGGACATATTGAACTGGCTGGATATGATAAAATCCGTTATATCAACACTATGTATCCATGGGAAGGAAAAGAGTACCACAGAGGAGCCTATAGTATGGAGGCAACTGGAGCAGAAAAAGGAATGTTTTCAGAGGCAGAGTACAATCCGGTGGGTTCTTATATAAAATACTTTGATTTGCAAAAAAGCATGTGTGGAAAGAGAATCCATATCTGCTTTGAAGGTGTAGAAGAAGCTATGTATCTGTGGCTTAATGGTCAGTTTATAGGTTATGCCGAGGACAGCTTCACACCTTCTGAGTTTGATTTGACACCATATATTAGGGAAAAGGGAAATGTACTGGCAGTACAGGTACATAAGATGAGTACTGCAGCATTTTTAGAGGATCAAGACTTTTTCAGATTCTTTGGAATTTTCAGAAATGTTACTTTGAAGGCAATACCAGATGTTCATTTGGAGGATGTTTGGTTCAAACCAGTATTAAACCGTGATAATGTAAGCGGAAGTATAACTGTAAACATGAAAGTGTCCGCCATTGATGGTCAGAATGTAACTGCAGGTTTTATTTTAAAAGACAGGGAAGAAAATGTATTAGTAGAGAAATCCATACAGCTAAATAAAGATAATGACTATTTAGAAGGTACGATATGTGTTGATTTAGAAAATGTTAAACTGTGGGATAATCATAACCCATATTTGTATCATGCTTATGTTGAACTTAAAGCTGAGGACGGTTCCTTGGCAGAGGTAATCCCTTATGATATCGGTTTTAGACGAATAGAGATTATAGATAAAATAATTTATTTAAATGGAAAACGCCTTATTATTACAGGTGTAAATCGTCATGAGTGGAATGCAAAAACAGGAAGATGCATTGGTATAGAAGATATGAAAGCAGATATATCCTGTTTGTTAAGGAATAATATTAATTCTGTGCGTACATGCCACTATCCTGATCAGATACCATGGTACTATATGTGCGACAATGCAGGTATTTATGTGATGGCAGAAACAAATTTGGAAAGCCATGGTTCGTTCCAGAAGTTAGGTGCAATTGAACCATCATGTAATGTACCAGGATCTTTTCCACAGTGGAAGGGTGCCGTAATTGATCGCGCAAAAAATAATTTTGAAACTTTTAAAAATCATACATCCATTCTTTTCTGGTCATTAGGAAATGAATCATATGCAGGTGACAACATAGAGGCAATGAATGTTTATTTTGCTGAAAAGCAGGATGGGAGATTAGTTCATTATGAGAGTGCTTATTATAATAGGGCATACGAGGATACAATTTCTGATTTAGAGACCAGAATGTATGCGAAGCCAGAGGATGTAGAGTTATATTTGAATAACAGTCCTAAGAAACCATATATTTTATGTGAATTCATGCATGATATGGGAAATTCCATGGGAGGACTTGGCTCGTATATGAAACTGATTGACAAATATGATATGTATCATGGTGGATTTATATGGGACTATATTGACCAGGCAATTATGGTAAAGGATCCAGTGACAGGAAAAGATGTTTTACGATATGGCGGAGATTTTGACGATAAACCAGCAGACTATGAATTCTCAGCAAATGGAATTGTATTTGCAGACAGGAAAGAAAAACCAGCGATGCAGGAAGTGAGGTACTACTATGGCTTATACAGATAAATTAAGAGTTGTCTATGGTGACTATACACTTGGTGTACATGGAGAAGGATATGATTATATTTTTTCTTATGCACAGGGTGGATTGGAATCTATCGTTAAAAATGGCTACGAGTGGCTGTATCGTTGTCCTAAACCTACTTTCTGGAGAGCATTGACAGATAATGACAGAGGAAGCAGGTTCCACATTAAAAGCGGTAGCTGGCTTTCAGCAGATATGTTTATTGACTGTAAAGAAGTTCAGGTTATCATGGATGGTAAGGAACAAAAACCTTATGCACCTGATAATAATAGCTATGGTTGTGATGTTTATGCTGATGAAATTGTCGTAAAATATACATATGAGACCATAACAACTCCAGCGACAACTGTACTTGTAAGCTATACGGTTGACGTATCTGGAAAGATCCGTGTGGATGTACATTATAATGGGGTACAGGGACTTCCAGAATTTCCTGTATTTGGAATGAGGTTTATTATGCCAACCCTGGCAGACAAATATTTATATAAGGGACTGTCTGGGGAAACATATCCTGATAGAAAGGCAGGAGCCAAAGAAGGAATCTATGAGATTAATGATCTGAGTCTTACACAATATCTTGTTCCACAGGAATGTGGTATGAGAATGGATACAGAGTGGCTTGAAGTTACAAGACATACAACGCTTGATAACAGCAGGACGGACAGCTTATCTCAAATTTTACGCATTGAAAAAAATGACAAAAATTTTGCATTTTCTTGTCTGCCTTATACGGCATCGGAGATTGAAAATGCCCTTCATCATGAAGAACTGCCACCAGCAAGAAGAACTGTTTTATGTGTATATGGTGCAGTAAGAGGTGTTGGAGGTATTGACAGCTGGGGAACTGATGTAGAAGAGGAATATCATATCAGTGCAGAAGATGATAAGGATTATTCCTTTAGCATATATTAATGGTGATTACATTGGGACCTACAGTGGATTTGGTTGGTCGAATAATTAAAACAAGAAGGGTAGTGGAGAAACAGGGATTATAAATAAAAGGAGTTGCTTGTAAGTGTTATTGGTATATGAAAATAAAAATACGGGATTATTATCCGAGTGGAAAGAACCAGTACATGTACCGCCGCATCTGCATGAAGCAATAGAAGTTGTGTATGTAACGGATGGAGAAGTAGAGCTTGGAGTGGGACCTGAATTGTTCCATATGGATGAAGGGGATTTTGCAATAATATTCCCTAATGTAATACATCATTATCAAGTTTTTGGTAAAAAGAAGAATAAGGTAATATATTTATATCTTGATCCAAAACTATTTCCCTCATACTATAAAGAACTTCAGAATTACAGTCCTGAAAATCCAGTTGTAAAAAAAAGAAAAGTGCATCCGGATGTAGTAAATGCTATAAAATATTTGGCAGAAATAACAGATGGCAATCCAATGCTGATAAAAGCATATGCACAGGTGATTTTAGCACATGTTTTCACAACAATGCCACTGATTGATAAAAGTGTAGTAGGAAGAGATGATCTGATTTACAATGCGGTGGAATATGTAGCCAAAAATTTTAGAGAAAACATCAGCCTTGAAAAAATGGCATATGAATTGTGTGTAAGCAAATATGTATTATCAAGAATGTTTGCGAAGACATTTCATTGTAATTTTAGTAAATATGTGAATGGAGTCCGGTTAAATTATGCAGTTGCAGAACTTGAAAACTCGATGGATTCTATAACAAACATATGTCTTGATTGCGGATTTGAAAGTCAAAGAACTTTTAATCGTGTATTTAAGGATAGATATAAAATTACACCTAGAGAATATAGAAAAAGGATGGAACATGATAAATAATATTTGATATTATATGCAGAACAAAATAACATGAGCATTAGCTGAGACAATTGTTTTCTATGCAGATAGAAAGAGATTTATGTTGTGTATTAACATGTGTTCAGAAAAAGCAGAGAACCTATATTCTCTGCTTTTAGTTATATGTTTTTTCTGTATTCAGATGGTGATAAACCTTTTAACTTTTGAAATATTCGGCTGAAATACAGAGGGTTTTCATAGCCCACAATCCTGGCAATTTCGTTAATGTTATATTGAGGATTCTGCAGAAGTGCTTCTGCATTGTATATTCTTTTACGCATAATAAATTGTTTAGGCGTAATACCAGTATATAAGCGGAAATTACGAATGAACCAGCTTGTACTTATATTATTTTGCTCTGCATAGCTATCAATATTAATTGGTTCATTATAATGTTCACTAAAGTATGAAACAGCATTGTCTATTTCATCAGCTTTATGTGCATTATCATGAGATACAGAAGATAAAAAATGCCGATGTAGTCTTATAAAAATTTGCCGTAGATACATTTCTAGCATTTCAGGATATCCATTCTGACACATCTGCAGTTCTTTGATCATTTCACGAAACAGAATCTGATATTCAGATCCAGAACCACAGTAGAAAACTCTTTTGTCATCAGTTAATCCATAGGAACGAAGAAGATTGGTAACATTATTCCCAGTGAAATGTACCCAGTAAACTTCTACGTTGTCTTTCGCATAATATTCATATTTTTGAGGTTCTTTAGGTCTGTATAATACCATATGACCAGCATGAACGATGGTTTCATCTGAATCATTATTAAAATGGAAGTGGGCTTTTCCAGATGCGATAAAAAGTAATTGGAAATCCAGTCTGCCACGCGGACGCCATGTAGGAAGTTTTGGCTTAGTATAAAGCTTATAGGTACCACACATGGTTATAAGTAGTTCCTTTGATTTATCTTTCCTGTCAATAGTGGAATTGTTCAAGTATGCGTTATTGGTATACATATAAAGCCCCCTTTACTTGTAATTAAAAAATAGTATACATATATACTGTTGCAAATATAGGAAATCATTAAATACACAATGTTATTTTATCATTTTATGCATATAATGTCTATTTACTTTAATAAAACAAATCATAAATGAAACAAACTAATGTAATATTATAAATTATCTGAATTATAGGCTTTAAATGGAAAGGCATAATGGATTAGGAAAATAAAAATTATGCTTAACTGGGATGACTAATAATATTGTTTTGTGCATAATCTGTACAATTTATGATATGGATTTTTTGGGCTATTTTTTGTATATTATGTATAACAACAATGCAAGGTGATTTTACGGATAATAGAGGATAACAATAGGATTAATTTCTATTAGTAATAGTAAGTATAATTGGATATGATCGGTTGATAAAAATTATTCATTATTATATATTATCCGATAAATGTTGATTTAGGTGGGGTGATTGAGATGCAGACAGATATATTGATTCAAAGTTTCCTAGATGGCGTATATGATGAGAGGCTTTTAGATGTGTATGCTGATGAGACGAAAATTTATTATCAAAGAGAACGCTATATCAATGCAATAAAGAAATTCGAGCAGTGCTATAAGCCGGGAGATGTGGAATTGTTCAGTGCTCCGGGAAGAAGTGAGATTGGCGGCAACCATACGGATCATCAAAACGGAGAGGTTTTGGCAGCATCTGTTAATCTTGATACAATAGGGGTTGTAAGAAAGACAGATGATAATGTAATCAGATTGGTTTCTGATAACTATGATGAAATCATTATCCGGCTTGATGATGTATCTGTAAAGGAAAAAGAAAAGGAAACAACAAAGGCGTTGATAAAAGGTGTGGTATCTGGATTCCTTGAAAGAAATTATTCGGTTGGAGGCTTTCAGGCATATATAACAAGTGATGTGCTTATTGGAGCGGGTCTTTCATCTTCAGCAGCATTTGAAACTTTGATTGGGACAATTTTATCAGGACTTTATAATCGTGGAACAGTTTCAGCAACAGAGATAGCCATTATTGGACAGTATGCTGAAAATGTTTATTTTGGAAAGCCTTGTGGTCTGATGGATCAGATGGCAAGTTCAATTGGTAATCTTGTTCATATTGATTTTGCCAACCCAGAATGCCCATATGTAGAAAAAATTGATTTTGATATGGAAAAGTATGGTTATAGGTTATGTATTACAGATACAAAAGGTTCACATGCTGATTTAACAGACGAATATGCAGCAATTCCAAAGGAAATGAAACTGGTTGCAAAATATTTTGGAAAAGAAGTGTTGTGCGGCATATCTATAAATGATGTATTGGATAATATTACTGATTTAAGAAAAAAATTTGGAGACAGATGTGTCCTTAGGGCATTGCATTTTATCTATGAAAATAAAAGAGTACAAAAAGAAGTAAGTGCATTGAAAGCAGGAAATATAAGAGCATTTCTGGATGATGTGAAAGCGTCAGGCAATTCTTCTTTTAAATATCTGCAGAATGTTTACTCAAATCAGGATATAAAAAATCAGAATGTATCTTTGGCATTATTTGTAAGCGAAATGTTTTTGGGACAAAATGGTGTATGCAGGGTACATGGAGGAGGTTTTGCTGGAACCATACAGGCGTTTGTTAAGAATGGATATGTGGAGAATTACAAATACGAAATGGATAAAATATTTGGTAAAGATTCTTGTAAAGACTTGAGAATAAGAAAATATGGTGGCATAAAAGTGTTATGAAATAGAAAGAAGGTATTATTATGAGGATCTTGGTTCTAGGCGGGGCTGGTTATATTGGTTCACACACAGTATATGAGCTGGTGATCCTTCAGTGTTGATAGCATCCAGTGAAAAAGCAAGGAAAGTGCTTGGGTGGAAACCGCAGTATGCAGATCTTGAGACGATTATTTCAACAGCATGGAAATGGCATGTAAATCATCCGGACGGATACTAGGAGGTATAACATGAATGAACTTATTTCAGAATTAGTAGGTTACGGTATTGAAAAAGGATTGGTTGAGGAAGACGATAAAATTTATGTGATTAACAGACTTTTAGAGTTGTTTAGACTTGACAGTTATACTCAGACGGATAAAGCAATCAGACAGTTATCAGAAATTCTATCTGATATGACTGATTATGCAGCGGAGCATGGATTGATACCTGAAAATACAAATGTATACAGGGATTTATTTGATACTAAAATTATGGGGATTTTAACACCTGCACCCTCTGTGGTCAGAGCAAAATTTACAGATTTATATGTCAAAAATCCAAAAAAAGCAACGGATTTCTATTATCAATTCAGTCAGGATACAAATTATATACGTAAGGACAGAGTTGCAAGAGATAAAAAATGGAAAGCAGACACACAGTATGGCAAGATAGATATTACAATTAATATTTCTAAACCAGAAAAAGATCCACGGGACATAGCGAGAGCAGCAACTCAAGCAAAGAATGATTATCCTAAATGTTTGTTATGTGCAGAAAATGAGGGATATGCAGGAACACTCTCACATCCGGCAAGGCAAAATCATAGAATTATTCCACTAAAGCTAGATGGACAAGATTATTACATGCAGTATTCGCCTTATGTGTATTATAACGAGCACTGTATTGTGTTTAATGCAAAACATATACCGATGAAGATTGATGAAGCTGTTTTTGTAAAGCTATTGGATTTTGTAAGACAGTTTCCACATTACACACTAGGCTCAAATGCGGATTTGCCGATAGTAGGAGGTTCAATTCTTAGCCATGATCATTTTCAGGGTGGAGCATATACTTTTGCTATGGCAGAAGCTCCATATGAGTATATGTTTGAGATTGCAGGATTTGAAGATGTGACAGCGGGGTGTGTTAAGTGGCCACTGTCAGTCATAAGATTGCAGGGAAGCAGCATTGGAAGACTTGCAAAAGTGTCTGACTATATTTTGCAAAAGTGGCGTGGGTATACGGATGAAGAGGCATTTATTTTTAGCGAAACAGATGGAGTACTACATAATACAATTACGCCAATTGCACGTATGAATGGAAATTTATATGAAATGGATTTAGTTCTCAGAAATAATATTACGACAGAGGACAGGCCATGGGGTGTGTATCATCCAGAGGAAAAACTGCATCACATTAAAAAAGAAAATATTGGATTGATAGAAGTGATGGGGCTTGCAGTACTTCCTTCCCGGCTGAAAAAAGAAATGGATATGCTTGCGAAAGCTATTATTGAAGGGAAAAACATTCATGATATAGAGGAAATAAAAATTCATGCCGACTGGGTAGATGAATGGCTGGATTCTTATGATATTACAACAGAAAATATAGAGAGTATTATTCAGAAGGAAATTGCAGATTGTTTTGTGCAAGTTCTGGAATGTGCAGGTGTATATAAACGCACAGAAAAGGGATTTGCTGCATTTAAACGGTTTTTGTCTGTACTATAAAGAATTAGCAGTATTATAGTTTTACAATATATTTCGTTTAAGGACAGGTGAATTGAAATGTGGAATACAGTTTTTGGTGTGACGAAAGAAGGAAAAAAAGCACATAGATATATCTTGGTAAACAATAAAGGTATGAGTGTGGAATTATCTGATTTTGGAGCATTGGTATTATCCATTTATGTACTTGATAAGTATGGAAGAAAACGGGATGTTGTACTTGGTTATGATAATCTGATGGATTATTATGAACAGAATACAGGTTTTGGTGCATATATAGGCAGAAATGCTAACCGTATTGCAGGGGCAGAAGTAACAATAGAAGATATAAAGTATCTGTTGGATAAAAATGATAATCAAAATAATCTTCACAGTGGGTTTAATAGATCACATCATAAACTTTACAGTGTAAGAAATGGAAAGACTGATGCATGTGAGTTTGTGGAATTGGAACGATGTAGTCCTAATATGGAGCAAGGATTTCCGGGGAATTTAGAGCAGAAAATCAGATATACACTCACAGATAAAAATGAATTTATAATTGATTATGAAATGCTTAGTGATATGACTACGATTGTAAATCCTACAAATCATAGTTATTTTAATTTAGATGGGCATAATTCTGGTACAATCCTTAAACACTATATGGAAATATATTCGGGACAGATGCTTGAGCTTGGTAATGATATGATTCCGACAGGAGAAATTATAGATATTAGTGATACACCATTTGATTTTCGTAAAAGTAAGCAGATAGGAAAAGATATAGATGCAGATAATTCACAGATAAAAATTGCAGGTGGTTATGATCATAATTATATATTTCCAAATGACAGAAAGACGAGAAAAGTTGCAAAACTGTATGGGGCAGACAGTGGAATCAGGATGGATGTTTATTCTGATTTATGTGGATTACAGGTTTATACAGGAAATTATTTAAATGGTCAAATAGGAAAAGATGGTGCTATATATAATAAGCGAAGCGGTGTATGTTTTGAAACTCAATTCTATCCTAATTCATGTAATAATCCAGAATTTCCAAGTTGTATATTGCCAGCATACAAAATATTCAAGTCAAGAACTGTATATCAATTTTTTGCATGATAGTTGTGACAGTAAATAATATGAAATTTGACTTGCTATTTTGTGTTGGTGTATGTAGTAAAATAGTGTATAATTATTAACAAGATATGAATGTGAAATGCAATTATGTTATTAGGAGGAAAATGGTATGAAGTGGGGAATTCTGGCTACAGGTAATATTGCAAAAAAATTTGCATCAACTATAAATCAGATGAGTAAGGAAAATGAACAGCTTGCAGCAGTAGGCTCACGGCACATGGATAGTGCAAAAGCTTTTGCCAGGGAGTATGACATTACACGATATTATGATTCTTATGAAGCATTAGTAAATGATCCAGATGTTGAGGCTGTTTATGTAGCAACACCGAATAGTTTGCATTATGAGAATTGCAGACTTTGTCTTGAGCATGGTAAGCATGTACTTTGTGAAAAGCCATTTACAATAAATGAGAAACAGGCACAGGAGCTGTACAGGCTGGCAAAGGATAAGCATCTTTTTATTATGGAGGGATTATGGATATGGTTTCTGCCATTGTATAATCGTCTGCGTAATATCCTGCTTCAGGGAACAATAGGAGAAATTAAACATATTTCCTGTCAGTATGGATTTGTTGCAACGGGTGCCAGAAAAGAGCGTAAATTTAACTCTGCACTTGGTGGAGGTGCTCTGTTGGATATAGGAATTTACAATCTGGGATTTTTGCGTATTGTTACAGGGTGTGATCCGCAGAATGTAGAAACCACAAAAGTACATATTAATGAGAATGGAACAGATGATTACAGTTGTCTCAAACTGACATATAATGATGGATGTATTGCAGAATCAGTCCAGACAATAGGACAGGAATTGAAACGTAATGCCAGAATTGAGGGAACAAAGGGAAGTATATATTTGCCGGATTTCCAACATGCAAAGACCTTGATACTTGAGGTGGAGGGTAAAGAACCGGAAACAATCGAGTGCCCGGTTGATATAAATGGATTTGAATATGAGATTCGTGAAGCAGGCAGATGCATAGCATCAGGAAATAGTGCCAGTGCTATTTATACACCGGAAGATAGTATTGCACTTACAAGGCTGATGTATGATATCCGTATGAGCTGGAATATGATATTTGATGGTGAGATACAGGCATAAACCAACTAAATAGCTTATTTTAAATAAATTGGCATTGCATAATAATAAAGAATATACTTTATAAAGTTGTGTAATGCGAATTAGCGAAACAAATTAAATTTAATAAGCATTTTAAAGAATGGGGGAAGCATTGCTATTCATTAATATATAATGAATAAGCGGGGCATAAAAATCATGGCAATTGCTAAAATGGGAAAACTTGTTGAAGTTGATATAAGAAAGCTCTGGGAGCATGAGCAGTATGATTTTTCTAAATGGCTTTCAGATAAAGAAAATCTGGAACTACTTAATGATGCCATTGGGCTTTCATTAACAGAGGTTGAGACAGAAGTATATGTCGGTGCTTACAGATGTGACTTGGTGGGAAAAGATGAGGTTACTGGTGAAAAGGTTATTATTGAAAACCAGCTGGAAGCTTCAAACCATGACCATTTGGGGAAAATTATTACATATGCGTCAGGACTTGATGCCAATGTAATTGTATGGATTGTAAAGGAAGCGAGAGAAGAACACAGAAGTGCTGTAGAATGGCTTAATAATAATACATCTACAAATATTAACTTCTTTCTTATTGAGGTTCATGCATACAAAATTGGCGATTCTAATCCGGCTCCTATGTTTGAGGTAGTCGAAAAGCCTAACGGCTTTATTAAAAATGCCAAAAATCAGTCGGGTTCTTCGGATCTTAATAAATCGCAGTCTGAAAGACTTGAATTCTGGACGCAGTTTAATGATGTTATAGTGGAGCGGGGAAAGCCATTTAAGATTAGAAAGGCTTCTACGGATCACTGGTATGATATTGCCATTGGAACTAGTGTTGGACATGTTGCTCTTAATCTGGTAAATAAAGAAGGCTGTGTTGTTGTTGAATTGTACATAAATGATGATAAGAAATTATATGATTCTCTGGAATCGCAAAAGGAAGAAATAGAAGCAAAGCTTAATCTTCCATTGGAGTGGCGCAGACTGGATGATAAGAAGGCTTCAAGAATAATGCATAAGATTTATGGACTTAATTTTGATGATCATTCAAATTATGGTGAATTAATGAATGAGATGATAGACAAGGCGGTTAAGTTTATAAGTGTATTTAAAAAATATATGAAATAAAAAAGAAAATGAGTGTCAGCCGTTTGGATTTGAAAAGGATCAAATGGCTGATTTTTTATGTCAGGAGGTTTCTATTTGAATTACTGTTATTATTTTTTATGTTAATATGAAAATAGGAAGAGCAGAACTTGAAATGACATTAATTGACAAATTACGACAAAAAAGAAAAAAATATTTGTTTATGTGGTATAATATTTCAGAAGCAATAATGTATAAACTAAACGGATAGGAAACGGGGGCTATTTTTTGAGAATACTGTTTTGTAACATTGCATGGATGGATTATTATAAGGGAATTGTTCCGGGAAAAGATGAGCCAAAAAACGGAGGTTCATATGTAAAGGATACGAAAGATGCACATGAAAAGTATAATTTTAAGCCGGAACTCTTAAAACTAAAGGGATTCCCGGAAGGTGAGTATTGTCTTGGATTTGTGGAGACGAAAAGTACCAGCGCCGGGAAAAGGAACCAGCTAAATATTGAAAAGATAGAGGGCTGCAGTGATCTTAAAAATGATACAGAAGTTGATGATGTGCTGGTTGTGTACTGTGCATTATATCCGGACTCTTTTGATAAGGAAACATATGTTGTAGGCTGGTATAAACATGCGACAGTTTACAGACGATACGAAAAGCTGGAGTTTGATACTGAAGCTTCAGATAATGAGTCAGCAGCAGATGAAAAATATATCCAGTTATACAATGCAATTGCATTAAAGGAAGATTGTGTTTTGCTTCCAAGGTCGCAAAGGCGAAAGACATTCTGGAGAGTGCCAAGAAAGAAAAAGGGTGTGGCATTCGGATTTGGACAGTCAAATGTATGGTTTGCAAGAGGAGAAGATGATAATAAGTATTTATCTGATTTTCTTGACAGGCTTGAGAATCAGATTGAAACCTATGATGGTGAAAACTGGATAGACAGATATGCAGAGTAGAAAAGGAGAGATGAATGCAGCGGGATATTAATACACTGATAGAGGATATTGTTAATGAGGAAATAATTAATGCAAAGAAGAATATAATTATTAAAATTCAGGAAGCATTTTTAACTAGCGGGATATCTGATGAATTATTTAAGGTGAAAGATGTACCCTTACATGAGATAGGATTTAGTGTCAGAGTCGAGAATGCACTCAGGCGTTCCGGAATAAATTCGTTAAAATAATTGGTTCTCTGTTCCAGATGTGATTTATTGAGGGTAAGAAATTTAGGGAAAAAAGGAAGGGCAGAGCTTGAAGCACTTCTTTTGGATAAGTATGGGGTTACTTTAAGAGAAGGATTAAAAATTTAGTGCTTAAAAAGACATGATAACAGTTCTTATACTATAAAGGCAGTATATGTATGGGAAAATCGGTATTGACCGAGCTCTTTGAGCGAGGGATACTTCTTGTCCGAAGGGCAAGAAGGTGTAACTGAGAATACTTAGATCAATCGAAGTTTTTAGGGCTAAAGCCAATATAAATAATACTAGACAGGTTTGTCTAATAGCGTAAATACAGCATTTTCTCGCTTTGTGTCGTGTTATGTTTAGTAGAATAATATTACTCTGTCAATGAAAGGAGGAAACAGTATGGATCAGAAAAAGATTGGACGTTTCTTAAAAGAACTTAGGAAAGAAAAGGATATTACACAGGAACAGCTTGCCGAAAAGATAAAAGTTTCAGGCCGAACGGTTTCTAGATGGGAAACAGGTGTTTGAGTTATAATAGGACCAAGTTAGATGAAACCCAGTAAAATCAAGGGGTTATGCCTAATTTAGTCCTTATTTTTATACCAATTTAGCGGTAGATAAGGCAGCGCTGTTATATCAAAACCGAAAAACCAAGTCAGTATCACAGATGTCCGCAATCAGTCTGAGAGTGAATCTGTGTGCTTAGATTAGGTACAATTTTATATCAAAAACATTTAGTGAGGACTAAATTAGCACTTGAGATGGAATATTCCATCAGCTGGTTTGGTCCTCTTTTTATTTGAGAGGAGTGGTCGAATGGGCAAGGTGTTAATTTGGTTCGTAATCATTATTAGTACAGTGGTTCTCTACTGTCTTATGAAAGTTAAGGCAGAGAGTGATGAACTGTATGAGGAATTAATGAGAAAGCATTTTTATGGCAGGTCAGATGATATTCCTGCATCTGACAAAACCGAGCACTTGAAAGGGTGTGGGTAATTATATGAAATTTTGCAAAACAATAATGCAGACAATACAGAAAAGGAGTGAAAGGAACATGAATAACAAGTTAGAAGTAATCGGCATTGATCATGGCTGGTCAATGATGAAAACAATCTCTCAGGTATTTGTCACAGGTGTTAAGGAGATTA
>ERZ779729.285-NODE-285-length-54972-cov-4.726587_pt1 | contig 54972 bp, 49 predicted proteins | sample MGYA00511072_ERZ779729 | MGnify/ENA primary metagenome ERZ779729 (study PRJEB29588, sample SAMEA2156675) | human gut metagenome | biome: human gut; feature: human-associated habitat; material: faeces | place: Denmark | collected 2008/2010 ...
AGCTGCACCGCGACGAAAACGGCGACTTCGCTGAACTCTCATACCTGATCGAGGCAGATGGGAAAAAGATCTTCTTCGGCGGCGACATGAGTATGTACGCCGGTCTTGAGGAAGCGCTCCGTGACGCGAAGCCAGACGTGATGTTCCTTCCAGTGAACGGCAGTGACTGGTTCAGGACGTCCCGGAATATCATCGGCAACCTCGACTCGAACGAGGCGGCTGACTTGTCCGTCAGATGCGGCGCGAAGGCGTTCATTCCCGGTCATCATGACCTCTACGCCTCGAACGGCTGCCCGGACAGCTGGGGAATCGACTCCGCGAAGCGCTTCGGCGCGCCGCTGACAATTCTGAAATGCGGCGAGAGCCTGAATATCTGAAGGGACAGAAAAATGCCTGAGATCTGGGACTTATACGATAAAAACAGAAACCTGACCGGACGCGATCACATCCGCGGCGAAATAATACCTGACGGATGCTATCACCTCGTCGTTCATGTCTGGATAAAAAGCCCCGACGGAAGATTTTCCGTCGGGTTTTTTGAAGTTTCATTTACTTTTCCGCTTCCGAAATACGCTTATACATATCCTGCATCTGCGCGTCGATTTCGGCGATTTTCTGCGAACATTCCAGCATCTCTTCGTTGATGCCTTCGGGCAGCTTCGATTTATCCGCCTTATACCGCACGTCGTGTTCGAGGCTCGCCCAGAAATCCATCGCAATCGTGCGTATCTGCACTTCCGCCAGCACGTATTCCGTACGGTCGGATAAATACACGGGCACTTTGATGTCGAGGTGCAGCGAACGGTACCCGTTATAGTTGGGCGTTTTTATGTAATCCTGCCGCTTCACAAGTTCGAGGTCCGTCTGCCTCAGCAGCATTTCCGCCACGGCGTACACGTCGTCGATATAGTTGCACACCACCCGTACGCCCGCCACGTCGTTCACGTTCTTCTTCGCCGATTCTATGGTAACGGGCACGCCTTTTTTAATCAGTTTCGCAATGATGCTGTCCGCCGATTTCAGCCGGCTCTCCACGTGGTGTATGGGGTTCCGCGCGTATAAAACGTTGAATTCGTTGTTTAAAACTTCCAGTTTCAGTTTTAAAAGCCGCACCGCCGAATCGTACAGATTCTGCATTTCAAGAAACTCGTGCGAGCCGTAAAACGAAGATATATCCCCGTTCCTGCCGTTTTTGCTTTCGTACATAAGCCGCCTCCCCTCGTTCGTCTTTTTCAGTATAACACACTTCGGGAAATTTTTCAAGCAATCGCGCCGCCGTACGAAGTTTTTACGCCGCTTTTTTCATCTTTTTCACGGGGAACCACGCGTTCGTCAGATACAATATCACGGCATACACCGCTTCCGCCGCCCACGAAATCGCCCAGCCGAGGTAAAACCCGTTCATGCCGTATTTCGCAATTAAAAGCGCCGAAGCAGCATAGCGCACCGTCGCGCCCCACAGCGTGGAAGTAAATAAGCACACGGAAGCCTTCGTGCCGCGGAACAGCGCATGGAACAAATTGTTCGTGCCGTATAAAATCATCATCGGCGCATACACGCGCGCAAACAGCACCGCGTAATTTTTCGTGATTTCGCTCGCGTCCTCCTTGAAAAACAGCGAGCATACCTGCTGCGGGAAAATCGCGCAGACCAGCAGGAACGGCAGCGAAAACGCCAGCCCCTGTATCGCCCCCGCGCCCAGTCCCTTTCTGATTCGGTCGTATTTTTTCACGCCCATGCACTGCGCCGCATAATTCGAAAGCGCCTTCGAAGAATTGCTGTACACCGCGCCTATCAGGTTAAAAATCGTCAGCGCCACGGAATACGCCGCAGGCGCCTCTTTTCCCAGCCCGTTCACCAGCGGAGATAATAAAAGCGACGATAAATACATCACCATCTGCTGCGCCATGTTCGGCATCGAATAGGCAAACGATTCGCCGAACTCCTGCGCTTTCGCCGAAAATTTCCCGTCCGCAACGCCCATCTCTTTATAGCAGGAACGCAACTTGAAAATATACAGTATATCCACCGCTACCCCCGCGAAAACGGAAGAAATCGCCAGTCCGCGCACCCCCATGCCCATCTTTACCAGCAGAATATTTCCGCCGATATTTAAAACGGTTGCCGCCACCGACATCCACAGCTGAAACCCGCCGATGCCGAAAGCGTTTAAAATGCACAGAAACGAATGATTGAACACGATGAAGCACAGCCCCGCCACGTACACGGAATAATACGCGTACGCCTCTTCCGTCAACGCCTCTTCCACGTTCAGCAGACGGAAAATCTGCTTATGAAAGCCGAGGCATACCGCCACCATCACGGCGGTGAACGCCAGCTGAATCGCAAACGAAAGCGCTACCGCGCGGCGGATTTTCCGATATTCTCCGGAACCGAACAGCTTGGCGATATAAATGGAAAATCCCACGCCGTATCCCCAGTACACCGAGGATAAAAACGTGGTGAGCGGCGAAGTTACGCCCGTCGCCGCCAGTCCCGTTTCGCCGATCAGTTTTCCCGCAATCGAAGTATCGATGATTCCGTACATCTGCGAAAGCAGCCCCGAAAGCACCATGGGCAATCCGAATAAGAAAAACGTCTTGTATACGTTTCCGCTCGTCAGATCTTTCATTTTTTCGCCTCGTTCTCTCCTTTTTTCATCCACAATTTTTCCAAAGCAGGCACCGCAAACGATAATACCGTCGCCAACGCCGAAAGCGCCAGCAGCAATAAAAACACGCCGTTCCAGCCCGATTTATCGGCAATCGCGCCCAGCCCGTAGGCGCTGATCGTACTTCCGACGTACGCCGAGCCGTTTAAAATTCCCGCCATTTTTCCCGATTCGTACTTTTCCCGAAGCAACATCGGCGCCACGCTCGTCAGCGCGCCGTTCACCGAATGGGCAAACAGCGAAACGCCACCGAACAGCGCCACCGTCGCGCCGCCCGCGGCGGCGCCCGTGTTTCCGCTTCGCAATATCGCCGTAATGCCCGCCACGGCAAACGTTTCCGCCAGATAAATCACGCCGCACAGAATAAGAAAATTCCCGATTTTTTTATGCAGCCAAAGCGCCAGCGCGCTGCCGCCCATGCCAAGCAGCGGCAAAACCAACGTCAACGTCAGAGAAAGCGAATTGCCGTATCCGAACGACGTCTTTAAAATTTCCGGCACCCACGTGTTCAGCCCGTCTTTAATCAGATTGACAATCGCCGCCAGCACTCCGGGCACGATAAACACCGCCGCAAGGTCCCCTCCGCGCACGCGCGCTTTCCGCCGCGTCCCGGCGTCCGCCTCTATTCGCCTAACCTGCCCGGTTTTTGCCGTTTCTTCCGCCCGTTCCGCGTTCCTCGCGCTTTGCAAAGGTTTCGTCAGTCCGTCGTAAACAAAAAACCAGCACGCCGCAAACGCCCCCGCAAGAACCGCCGCAAACAAAAACGCCGCCCGAAACGTCGCAATCTTCATAAACAAAGCGCTCGTCCCGTACGAAATACAGGTTCCTATCGCCACCGACATGCTCATAAACAGCACGCCCTGTTTCAGATATCCGTCGCTGAGGTGCGCCGCAAGAACGGATACCAGCGACGACCACAACACCGAAAGCGCCGCGCCGTTTATCAGCCACAACCATTTGTACGCCGCAAACGCGGGCGAAAAGAACAGAAGCGCGTTCATCGCCGCCGAAATCAACAGCGCCGCCGCAATACAGTACTTTTTGTTATAACGCCTGCACAGCAGTCCGTTCACCACCTGCCCCGCGCCGTACGCAAAAAAGTAAAACGTACCCGCCAGTCCCGCGGAAGCATTGTCCGCGCCGTAATATTCGCGTATCGCCACAATATTCGCATTATAGCTGTAGCGCGAAACGTAGCTTACCGTATAAGCGAAAACGCACATAAAAATCAGCCATACCTGTAATTTTCCGCTCTTTTTTTCGCTTATCTCCTGCATCTTCCGTCGTCCTCCGCAAATTTGCCGCCCTTTTTCCGCGTTTTTGCACCCGTCGCTTGACATCTTTGTATTTTCACAGTATAATTATATCCGACGGCAAAAAAAAGTCAACTTTTCTCAAACTACGTTTATTTTTATGTAGTTTTCTCAAAAATTCTCAAAATACGGTGATAAAATGTATCAGAACGAACGACTGGAAAGCATAACGGAACTTGTACGCCAATACGGCTACGTAACGGTGAAATACCTTGCTTCGGTGCTGCACTACTCCACGGCAACCATCAACCGCGATCTCAACGCGCTGGAAGGTCGCGGCGTATTAAAACGCACCTACGGCGGCGTGGAAATCACGGATAAACACACGTACGTCCCCCTGCCTTTCCGCTATCATCAGAGCCGTTCCGAAAAATTAAAACTGGATAAAAAAGCGGCGGAACTGATCGGCGACGGAGAAACGGTATTCATCGACGCAGGCACCACCACGGAACACATCGGGCAGTTTCTCGCCGAAAAAAAGGATCTTACCGTTATCACCAACAACATCGCGCTGGCGGCAAGAATTTCGGAGATGAAAATCAGAACCATCGTTCTCGGCGGGGAAATCATCGAACCGCCCGCAATGATCTGGAGCGCGGAAACCACGGAAGCCGTGCTGAAATACCGTGCGGACAAACTGTTTTTTTCCTCCTCTTCGGCAACGAAAAACGGCGAAGTGTATTTCCGCGAAAACGCGGCGCTGCCGCTGATGGCAGCCATGATGAAGCAATCGAAAAAAACGTATTTTCTTGTGGACGGCGATAAACTTACCGGCGATCCGAAAAGCGGTATTTATTTTTTCTGCGATTTTTCTTCGTGCACGGGCGTAATTTCCGATTACGCCTTTTCGCCGGAAGTAAAAGCCGCGTTTCCCGATACCGAATTTATCGAAGTGTAGCTTCATCCGCTTTTTTCTCCGCCACGGCAACGTTTTCAAACTACGCCAAAAGGCTCGCGGAAGCAAGATAGAACAGACTGTTCGCAAAAGCCGCTTTTCGCGGCGCTTCTCAATAAAATGCAACGGACGCTCCCCTTATCCGGGAAGCGCCCGTTTTTTATACATCTCACAAAAAAAATTGTTTTCTCCGTCGGCACGAAAACAAAATCATTTCTTCCGTATGCCACACCACTTTCGCAAAAGGCGGAACGTCGCCCACGCTTTCTGCCTGCCCGCAGCATGAAAATTTTATCAGGAAATGTTCGTGCGAATATTTTTCAACGCGGTTTTTTCCAACCGCGATACCTGCGCCTGAGAAATTCCCACTTCCGAAGATATTTCCGTCTGCGTTTTACCTTCGAAATATCTCAGAAACAAAATTTTCTTTTCCCGCTCGCCCAGTTTTCCCATCGCTTCGCGAAGCGCCACGTGTTCCGTCCAGGATTCGTCGGTATTCTTCGTATCGGCAAGCTGGTCCATCAGAAGCAGCGCGTCGCCAGACTTGTTATACACGGGTTCGTACAGCGAAACGGGGTCGGAAATCGCGTCCAGCGCGTACACTACTTCGCTTTGCGCCACGCGCATTTCCGCGGCAATTTTTTCAAGCGTCGCCACCTCGTCGCGGCTTTCGATTTTCTCGCGCGTTTTCAGCACAAGGTATGCCGTATCGCGTATGCTGCGCGATACTCTCAACGAATTTCCGTCGCGGATAAACCGCTTGATTTCCCCGATAATCATCGGAAAGACAATAGTATGGGAAAAACGCCGACCGGTTTTTAATTAACCTTTACTTAATTATAGCACGTTATTTTGCCGTTTGCAAGTAAAATTTTTATATATTTTTTGGCAATTTTTGTTAAAAACAACACGTCAGACTTTTTACGGATTTGCCGAATGAAAATAAGCTTATTTTTATTCGGCTAAGTTGGGTTTATCTTGGCGGGAATGAATCGCGCGATGTCGAACTGTACGCCTTTCATGAAGAGGCAAAATATCTATTGGCTTTGCCTCTCTGTTGAGAATGATATTTACATTTCTACTACGAAAAAGTACATATTCGCACCTGTTTTTCGATTCTGATAAATTGTAATCGAAATGCAGGTGCATTATTTATGCTACAGTTTATAGAAGAATTTTACTACGAAAACATTGATCCGCAGGCACGTAGTACAAAGAATAAGGCAGTCAGAAGCAAATGAAAGCCCTTATGAAGAACGAAGATTTACTAACCAACGCTATATACACAACGAACAGAGGAAATGGTTTCTTGATTACGGCAAGATTCTTGCCCTCCTTGTCGATACCGAAGAACAGGCACAGGAACTCTTTTCTCGGTTGGTAAAAAAATACGCCGAAAAGGAAGGCGTGACCGAACAGCTCAAATCGCCGACCAAATGGTGTGAGTGCGTAAGATGAATAATATCCGTGATCGAGCAACTGCATTCATAAACGAAAATATTGTTTATAAATAATTAGAAACAAACCATCCAATAGATGAGGTCTATTTGATGGTTTCCCAATATAGGTTTGATTTTCCAACGGCAACAATTATCCAATGTACAACAAGTTTTGTTCCGCCGAAGTAAAGTATTCATCTGCAATCTTTTCTGATTGCGATTTTAAACAATCAACTAACACTTTGAATTTTTCGTTCTTAGCATATGCATTATCCCACTTTGCTCTATACATATGTTTTATAACAAAGTCAACAAAATGCATTGGAGATAATATTTTATCAACAGGTATTCGAATATCGTTTTCTATCCCGATATGCAAATGAGCATATGCATGATGCATTTCTGTATACTCGCTTTCAGCAACATCATATCGAATTGGACAATAATAAATGCGTTCTTTGTCCCCAGCCGAATAGTATTCATATTCTTGTTCAATTGTATCGATATTTTCATCTGTTGCATATTTGTTAAAAAAATCATCAAAAGACATATTTTTTTCGATTCTGTGCAAAAAGGAGTAATGAATGTCATTTTCATTTCTTGCGGTGAATTGAAACAAACTACCATCTTCTAACATAATGTCAAAGTCTCTGTTTTTCGACGCAACTATAAACGTTTTTTCGTAATTTCCATCATGAAAAGTTTGATAGTAGGTGTCTGAATATTTGCGTGGCTGCAACTCTTTTCGTTTGTGTGTTATCTCATATAAAATTTCAGCCATATCAAGATATTTTAGTACTTCTTCGATTGAAGTTAAAATTTTTGCAGTTTTCATTCTTCGTCGCCATATATTTCTTCAAGCATAGAAGAAATATCCTCTTTATTGTATCCTGAATGTTTTAATTCCTCTATTTTTTGCTTGATTTTAGCGCCTCCATCTGCCTTTTTCCCTCTTTCAACAGTGAATTTTGGTTCTGTTTGAGTGAATTTTAAAGTGAATTTGTCATTAATTACTTGAACTATCTCTCTCCACAACTGACCATTTTCTATATCTACACCACTAATTTTTAGCCAACCTTTCGCTCTAGTAAAAGCCGTGAATATTTTGTTGCGCATTGAACGCCTGTTTTTCCCTTGCTCAAAAACTTGAGTTCCCATAACATATACAATAGCGGCTTCATTTCCTTTAGCTTTATAAACAGTTGATAGAGTTACTGAGCCTTCATCAATAAAACCTTTTGAATAAAATGCATCTGTAATATTGAATGTATTGATATTCTTATAATTTAATGCAGCACTTAAAGCCTGAAGATGTCCTTTGCTATTTTTATCATCGAGACATATAACAATGATATCATCCGGTCGAACATTTTCTTCTAGGATATTACGCTCTATGTTATCTGCAATCCAATTGATTTCTTGTAAACTTGACTCGAGAGATTTTAATTCTATGATTTGTTCAGGAGATTGTAAATCTGATACAATAAGCGGGCTATTTTCTCTAGGGCGTTCAATTACCATTCTGTCCCCAAGACGGCAATTTCCTTCTATAACATTGTATCCAAAATCAATCCAATGTTGTTTGTTCTCAAGCGATTGAATAAGCGAATCATTATATATGCCAAACCCTATTGCATGGGCAAGTACGAGTATTTCTCTGGGATTACGATAGGTTTTTGCAAGAACTACATCATTATTTAACGCTTCATATTGCTCGTTCAACTTTGCTAAATCAATGCCTTGAGCTCCATACTTATTTTCAAAGGTCTTAATGGTATCTTGGATTTTAACATCATAAATGTTTTGAAGATCATCATAGCACCAGACCAAACAGTCGTCTTTTACTATTGCTCGACATAACTGATAAAATGGTGGTTGAAAATCTTGAGCTTCATCAATGAGTACATAGTCATATTCTTTAACAAGATTTCCTGAAGTTTTATCTAACAAATCTTCACAAACAATATCAAATGGATCTCCAATGAAAGACTTTTCTTTAGCTTGTCTAAAAGTTAAAGGAGTGACATTGTTGTTTTTACAAGTAGAATAGTAAACGCCCGATACATTTTCGCCACCCCATGAATGCTTGATTTGAATTTTGTCAAAATCAGGCAGAGACCCATCACCAAAGAGCTTATAAAAACGTATAATCATTGTTTCTATGTAATCATATAAACTTTTGGTTAAGAATGTATACAATATTTTTTTCTCAGGATACCTAAGATGTATAAGTGCAGCTTTCATACATAATATTATTGTTTTTCCAGAACCCGCCAATCCGCGAATACGTTGTGGACCATTAATTTGAGAAAGAGCAGCTTGTTTCTGATCTTTATCCAAATATGCCATTTGCTGCTCCATCTTGTTAAGGATGTAGCCCTTTGAAGTTGTGTCATCGTGTGAGATTTCTCTAACTTTTGGTTTAAGTATAGCTTTGGAACCCTCTAAAATAGAGCAAATTTCATTAACCATATCTTCGGTTAATTGATTATCCTCAACATCTATTAATGATAGTACTTCACTTTTTTCTTTGCAAATAACGTTCTCTACATCATAACTGATAGCTTCCGCAAGCGGTAGATATAACGCAGACTGCAAAACAAAAGATAGCTCTCGCTTGTTTTTTCCTCGCAAAATTTTGCTTTTAATAAATTTTGAGAATAAATAGTTTTCAATTTGAGAGGTTTCTTCATCAAGAATAGAAACATCATCAACATCTGATACGGGTGAGCAGTTTAACACTAAAACACCTATGGTTGGAGAAATTAAAAGAATTTTAGGCGAAAGAGCCTGCTCTTCAATGTCCATATATATAGGATATTCGTAATAAACAACTGCATTATCAAGATTTAGCTTTTCACTGTTCAGATAATCAACTAATTCCTTACTTATTTCATCAGAATAATATTTATCTGTGCTAACAATTAGATCCATACTGTAACTCCTCTCTTTGAAATTCACATAAAATATCTAAAATCATATGATTGATTTAATAGTGCTATATTTTGTTTTGCCATTTTAGCTACGATTTTTGAAAAATCAACGGTAACGGGCAGATTCTTATATAAACAATCTCCGCTATTCCAATTCATTTTCGTAAGCATCAGTATTTCATTAACGATTAGGTCGGCACTACTTTTTCCTTGGTAACGCTTTACTAAAATAGGCGCAGGTATTCCTCGACCTCCTTTATAATAGTTCCTATTACCTAAAAGTTCAGCATCTTTAATGCAACCGTGTGTCCAAATGAGGAGTTTATCATCATCAATTTTTGTGGTTAAGCCTCTTTTTACAGAAAAACCGCTCATTCCTTCGTTGTACTCTCCATTAGACTGGATAGCACACCAATCGGAATATTCTTGAATTTGTAGAAGCTCAACATTTTCAATACTGGCTAAAGCCATGTTAATACCATCTATTTCAGACTGCTGAAAATCTGATGATTTATGGACAACAACTCGTTTTAGTTTTGCTGTAGGAGAGGAGCGATAATAGGCCCTTAAAAGATTTCCAATAACATATTGTGCATCTTCTTTACTCATGTAAGGGTTTTCTCTAATTACTTTAGGATCTTTAAGTTGATTAATAATCAATCTCATTCCGTTGCCACAAGAATCAAATAATTGACTGCATCCCACATAATATCCACCATCGCTCAGCATTGAATAGCTAATACCTATAAATGCTGTTTCATCGTCAAAATATCTTGGACGCCATAATTCTCCGTTAGCTTTTGCGAAAATACCTGTAGATAATCCCCAAGTCACTTTTAACTTTTGATTATCAACTATTGACTTATCTTCAACGATTTGGACCTTGATATGATGGTTTGCACAAAACAACTTAAGTGCATCGTGTAAGTCAAATGCATCTGCCTGACGCAAATGGGAAGCTTGTTTTCCTACATGGATGATCAATACATCAAAATCATCAACTTTATCGAGAATACTATTGATTTTCGATGTTAACAAAGAATAGTAGCAGTGTGCGTTTTCTATAGATAACAAATCATCTTCATATGTTAAAATCAATGGACTACCCTTTTTGGGTAATTCCAAGTCTCTCCTATAGGCTTTTTCAAAACCAGGATAATCAACAAGAAATCCTTCTGATTTTGTAGATGTGCAATTACTAAGCAGTTGATATAAATGCATATAAATTGATCTTAAGTTTTTTTGGTGTGACAATATTGCTAATCTTACAGGAGTACGCTCTCCCGGAAACATTGCATCGAATGGCCCATCCTCCACCAAACCTTTTAATTGATTAATATAACATTGCTTGGACAATTGCATTTTAGGTTCAGAAAACTCGTAGGCTTCTAAAGATGGCCATTCTTTTTTTCTGAGATAGCCGCCATTGCTTACAGCAATTTTATTGAATTCCAATTTAAAATCGCCTAGAGCAAAAGAAAAGTTAGTGTTTTCATAGATGATTTTTTGCCACGATAATAATTGGTCGCCAAATTTATTATTATATCTTTGAGATATAATAGAATTGGTTATTATATTTCTTTCTTCTTTTGAAATTTCAGCCCCGTGTGTCTTAATTACTTCAATTGTGGGAGTAATAATTAGATATAACTCATTGTTGTTATATTGTAATGATAATAATGCCGCTTCATAAAAACTATATTGCCGATTAGGAGCAACTGTTAATGTACTATTGTTAATGATTTTTCGTTTTCCTATTCTTTGCAAATGAGCAATATTTGTTAATGAAATAAACATCAATTCATACAAAAGAGATATTTCAACAGAATTATCACGATTTACAAGAGCACTATTAAAATTCACTTCACGCACAGTATCTGTAATATATGGCTTAAGATATTCAAAATATTGTGCTTCACAAGCAAAGAAAACCATTCCCTTTTTTAGAACGGCAGCAATTGGCATACCACCAATTATATCTCTTAAGAATTTGTAATTTGTAATTGAAGTTTTGGCACAATGTATTGTTTTGGGAATACCACCCTGTTTTGAAATAAAAGCGTTGAATTTAATAAATGGTTTTTTTCTTGGCGTGCTAGTAAAAGCAAATGGTGCTAATTTTGATCGTGATTCTCCCAATTTCGATATGGCTGATTCTGTTGTGCATTTAGACACATACATTCTATATAAAAAGTCGTCGAAATTTGAGATCTTAACAATTCCAACCTCACGACCGCATTGCTCAATTTCCTCTAATAGTTGAGTAACTTTTTCGCTAACTCCATAATTCTTAAGGGTACACCAATAAATCCCCTTCGAAGCAAACGAGGGATTGTCTATATTGCTTTTAAACCAATTCAATATTGATGAATCGTTACCAGAATATCCAATCACAAGAAGTTGGTTATCAGATAATCTTGTTGCCGAAAGGTGACCTATGTGTTGCTCAAGCTTTTGAAGCTCATCTGCAGTATTTTGAATTCGATCGTATAGGTAGTCTCCGTGTAGTTTTATGATTTCGGGGACATTCTCAACAATATTTGTTTGAGGATTTACAGATGAAGAAATTGTAACAATCTGTTGCAATGGATTGATTGATTTTATGCCAAATTCAATTAGAGGATCAAAATTAGTTGTTAAAACTGTTCTGATAATTTTTTGATTGACAAGAGAGCCTAAGCAAAGATATCCTATGCTTGGTTTTTTTTCGCTCAATTTATTGTATATGTATTCTCGTCTTGCCTCTATAGTGGGGTAGCATTTTTCAAAATAAAAAGAATATTCTTGGTCATCTCCATATGCAGGAAATCCAGATAATCCGTCAAAATAATTCTGAAGTGAAGTTTTTGTTGCTTCGGATTGCAAGTCTTTGTAATATTCCTCAGATATTTTATTAGCTGTGCAGTAAAGCTTACGCTTGAATTCCCAAACCATATCACCTGCGGATGGGACACCAGATTGAATAGAAGCACCTGCCCCCAAAAATAGACTGATTGTTCCGTCTGGGATATTTTCAATTGCTCGAATATATTCTTCCATCGACAAGTGTTTCATATTTTTCCCTTCCCTAATTAAAAACTTTCTGGAACAAGCGATAATTTGTTAATTGACTCGTGAGCTCTGACGAGGGAATCGTAGACAGCTAAAACATCTTCAGAGTCCCAGGTGCGGAGAGCTTTCTCATCAATTACGCCTGCGCTTTCGTTTATGATCTTTGCAAGTTGTTCCTCGTCGGCAACAGCAACAACTGCCTGAACTGCGGCGTTACTTTGCGCTTTTTTAAGGTTCAGGATAAGGCTATCTATTGAACCTTTGGACTGTACCTCAAACACATAGATTGCCTTGCCCATGTTGCCGATTTTAGCTTCCCAAACGGCATCTACAACTGCGCCGGTTGTGATTTTCACTTCGGAGCGACTGTCAAATCCTAATAACTCACCGATAGCAACCAGTTTTTCTTTAATCTCATCGTGTAGAGATTTTGAGTCGTTTGCAGTAACAGGTTTCTTGGTTTCAAGAGTGGCAGGCACTTCAGAAGATTTCTTTTCAGCAAGTGGTAAAATCTCATCCCACATAAAATAATCTATCGCTAAAAGATCATAATCTTCCGCACCAGCTTTTTTGAGCTCTGAAGCAATTTCTTTTGCGGTTTTGCAAACCTCTACATACTTCTTTCCGGTGTACTGATAGTTGTATTTCGGCATATCAGGTATCTCAAGAAAACTGTAGCAAAGGATTGTTGTTTTATTAAAGATTACATATTCCTGTGGGTTTATGTATGTAAGCAACTCGCTGATAGTTGCAGGTCCCATACCTTTTATAGATTTTAAAAACAAATCCCAACGATTTTCAATAGAGCTTGTACCATAAAGCAATTCAGCCAACTGCATTTTAAGATGATCAAAACCGTTGTCGCCGATTAGTTTATCGACAACATACTTTTTATTACCCCAAATAAGCATAGACCACAGCTTACTTATATACTCTAAGAACTCTTCTTCGGTCATTGCAATAAGCTTGTCTTTGCTGAAAGACCGATAATAGTCCTTGCGTTCTTTACGTTCAGACCAGTTTTCCTCGTAATATGCCGCATTGGACTTCTTTTTCTTTATAAACTCGGTTATTGCCGCGTTAAGTTTTTGTGTATTCATTTTTATCTCCTAAAGTAAAACCGTAATGAAATAGGGTTTATTGATTGCCTTTTTTAAGATTACAATCACGGCAAAGCATTTGGCAATTTTCGGGGGTAGTATGTCCGCCTTTAGACCAAGCTTTGATATGGTCAGCATGCATATCTTCAAATTCAAACTCCTCGCCGCAGATTGCACACTTGTGATGCTGCTTTTCATAAGCAGCAAGTGCATCACGGCGGTCAAAAGTACGAATAGAAAGCTTCTTTTCTTCTCCGGTCAGTAAATATTCATGCAAACAACACATTCCATAATAACTCCTTTCTTATAGGGACATCATCAGCCACTTTAGAGCACAAAATTCTAATTACTTATCAGCTGCAACGCCAGATTTCATCCAAACATCGACTTCGCTGACCTTAAATTTCCAAAGGCGTCCGATCTTTGCGGCGGGCATATTTCTATTTTCTATCCAAGCGAGCACGGTGTCACGGCTAACTCCGAGATATTCGCAAATTTCTTTCATTGAGTACCAGCGCTCGATGTTAAAATCCATTAACTTATCCTCACTTTTCGATTATTATACTTAAATAAGTATATTATAGCACAATTTTCTACTCAAATCAAGGATTAATGCGGATTTATAAAGAAAATGCAGGAAAATCTCATAAAAAACTCTAATAAATACTTATAGATAACAGAATGGGAAGTTTGATTGTGTTTAGGCTTCCTTTTTGTATACGGTTATTAAAAAATTCAGGCAACTTTTTTCTTAAAAACCTTGTAAAGCTCATCGTCAAATGTCCTATATAAGTGAGGGGCATTTTTCTTTTGCGAAAAATACGGAGTTTTACAGTGAAAGGCTCCAATTATTGTAGGAGGACAATAAAAATTTTTCTAAACACCCCCGCAAAGCAATTGAAACTTTCCAATAATATTGAGGATATGTAATGGGAACGTAAAAGTTTTTGTCCTCTATTGTCCGTATAAAGTGAGAAAATCTTTGTCTTAATGAAAAAGTTTCGTGCAGACCGTTTACTTTCGTGCCGGAAGTTTCCAATAGTAGTAGAGGGATATTTCTTTTCGGAAAAATACGAAGTTCTTACTCTCTGTTGTCCATATATAGCGAAAAGATTTTCTTCTGCAAGAAAAAAGTGTCCCGTAAACCATTAAGTTTCGTACCGGAAATGTCTAATAATAGTGAAGGTAAAATAAATTACCGCAAATTTCTAAAAACACCCAGCCAAAATGTATGGTAACTGTCCAATTATAGTAGAAGGATTTTTGAAAATGTTCAGTGAAATACCCCCACAAAGAGATGAAAACTTTCCAATATAAGTAGAGGATATTTTCAAGAACTTACGACCCCCCCACAAACAGGCAAGTAAATGTCCATATATAGCGAGCGGAAAAGGAGATAACAGATCATGAGTTACAAACAAGTGTACCCGCCTTAACGGGCAAAAAAGACAAAACGTAAAGCAGAAAAACATAAGGAGGTAGTCAGATTGATAAAATTTACGTTTTATGAGATTTACAAAGACGTTATGGAAATGCTGGACGACGATGCAACGCGCGGTCAGTTTATGAAAGCGATCTGCAAGTTTATGTTCGAGGAAGAGCCGGTGAAACCGCCGAAAGGAAACAAGTCGGAATACTTTTGGGAGAACATTATCGACGTGATGACGGAAAGCAAAGAAGCCGAAAAGAACGGAAAACGCCCGAAAAGGCTCAACATGAAGATGAAACACTTCGCCTTCCAATACGCATATTACAAGGCAATCCTGCTGATGACGGACGAAGAGAAATGGCAATACATAAAGGCAATCTACGGTTATATGGTAGACGGCGTTGAGTCTACGGATCTGAGCAATAACGTTGCTCTCTATTTCAACCTTACCAAAAGGAAACTCGACATAAGCAAGACGAGAAGCGTTGTCGGAAAACATGGCGGTAAATCACAGAAGCAAACTGCCGAAATGACGCTGGAACAGTTTTTGTCGGCGCATTCGCACATCAGGAACAATCTCTACGGTAGTGCGGTTGAACTTGTAAAAGGCAAAGACTTCTCTGTACTTTCGGACAAGTTGAAAGCAAGTTCCAAATGGGCAAGCGAACAAAGTCTTTACAAGATACTGTCGCATTACGACGAGATTATATCGCTATAACGGAAAGCAAAAGTCAGAAAGATTAATTGGGAAACGGTTACTTTTTACAAGCAGGATAAGGTTTTTGCAATCTATTTCAAAAACGGGCTTGGGAACAAGTCGGTACCCGACTTTTCCATGAGGCGAGACAAAGATAAAAAACAGAAAGGAAACATAAAAAAATCATAGTATCTACGTTCCATTTCTGAAAAAGAGCTTGACATTTGCAATAGAATGGCGTAAAATAATAATGTCGTATATATACGATTATCTGTTTACGGAGGAATGAAAAGATGGCTAAGTCAAGAAGCGAAAAAGACAAGAGATACGAAGAACGGCATAAGGAAGAGCGTAAAGCGAAAAACGTTATCTGGGGAACAAGCATTCCGAGAGCGTTCGCGGAAGAAATAGACGCTTTTTTGAAAAAACATCGTTATACGAAGGTAAAACTCATTGAAGAAGGATATAAAGCGCTATTGGAGCAGGCAGACGAAATAGACACCGACCTTGCGAAGATAATGGACGGCTACGACGACTTTTTTGAGTCCGAACTAAAACAATTTGAAGAAGAAAAGAAAAAATTCGCAGACGAAACCGAGCAAGCCGAATAACTGAAGGCTATCGACGGGCTACGTTCCCTCTCTGCGAAAATCTGAAAGGAGGATTTTGCGGCAAATGGAGAGAGTACATAGTATCCACCGGGAAAGAGCACATCGTATCCGCGCAATAAAGATGATGTTCGTTGAAGCGGATACAAGACAATACCGTTGAAGTAGATCTTTTAACGGGAGAAACAGAAAAAGGCAGACTCAATCTGCCGAAAGAAAGATTAGAAGCAAGCGCTAAAATTTTAGCAAATATTTTACTCGATTACGCCCGAAACGGCGGGAATATGGATGATTTGACGCCGGAAAAGGTTTTTGGCAGGAGGAAACCATGAAAAAACGCACCGTAATATATGCAAGATTTAGTTCGCACAGTCAGACGGAACAGTCCATCGAGGGACAACTGCGGGAATGTTACGATTATGCAAAAAAGCACGACCTGCTCGTCGTGTCTGAGTATATCGACCGAGCGCTTACGGGAACAACGGACAAGCGACCGAGCTTTTTGCAGATGATTGAGGACAGTAAGAAGAAAACATTCGACTATGTTCTCGTCTATCAGTTGGACAGATTTGCCCGTAACCGTTATGACAGCGCAAACTACAAGGCAAAGTTAAAGAAGAACGGAGTGCGCGTTTTATCTGCCAAAGAGAATATATCCGAAGATGCAAGCGGGATTTTAATCGAAGGCGTATTGGAAAGTAAAACGCGGAATACGCGAAAGTTACGAAAAAGGCTACTTTATCGGCGGTTTCTGGTTATTCGGTTACGATATCATAGACAAGCATTGGGTAATCAACGAGACGGAAGCCGCTGTCGTGCGGGAAATTTTTGAGAGATACCGCTACGGAGAAAAAGCAAAAAGCATTGTGAGTTGGCTGGATAGTATCGGCGTGCGAAACAAAAGCGGCAAGCCGTTTACGGTAAACGCACTTGCAAAACTCATTCGCAACACGAAATACAAAGGCATCGTGGAATACGATGAGAGAATTCTGACCAATGTTACGCCCGCTATTGTGGACGAAAAGACGTGGGACGATTGCAACCGTATTTTAGACAACCAGCGGCACAAGCAGAAATGTATTCAAAAACATTCCGAATATATTTTAAGCGGAAAATTGTTTTGCGGCAACTGCGGAACGTTGATGACTGCCGAAGGCGGAACGAGCCAGACGGGCAGACAGTATCACTATTACAAATGCTTTACCCGCAAGAGAAATAAGGGACAATGCAAAAAGAACAGCGTAAGCAAACAATACATAGAAGATTTAGTCTTTGAAAAGACGGTAGAATACATTTTAAGCCCGGACGTAATCGATACGATCGCACGCATAGTAACCGACAATTTCAATCAAGGATTAGAAAAGTCCAACGCTTTGATTCTGTTTGAAAAAGAACTTGCCAATGTGGAACAGGCTCTGAACGGCTTTTTGTCAGCTATCGCCGCAGGTATCGTAACGAAGTCTACGAAAGAGCGTATGCTCTCACTGGAAGCGCAGAAAGAAGAATTGGAAAACAAAATCGAGTTGGAAAAGCAACGGGATATACCGCCGTTAAAATACGAAACCGTCCGCGCTTTTCTTACCTATTTTGCAAATAAAGAGTACAAGTCGGACGAAGAAAAGAACGAGTTTTTCAATTCGTTTATTTATCGTGTAGTTTTGTTTGACGATTATATCTACATTTTCTACAACACTTCGCCCGAATATCCGACAAAAGTAAAGTTGGAAAAAGAAGAATTGCAGTTTTTACGCGATTTAAGTCACAAAAAAGCCGAAAAAGATGCGGAAAATAAAGAAAGCACCCCGTTTGAACCCTTAAAGTTCAAATTGGGTGCTTGTGGCGACACGGCAGCAAGTAACCAGGAACTGCCGATTTTCAAATAAAATTGCTTTGCCATAGTAAAGAAAAAATTAAGGTAACCGGCGAAGATTTTAATACGCATTACGAAAATTTGCAACAAGTTACAAAAATTTTTCCGCTAAACATTTATCTTATAATACTCATTGTTTTTTTCAAGAGTTTTTTCAAGAATTATGGCATAATACATGCGTTAAGTTTGACAATTCAAGCACAAAAAAACGTAACAATCGGTTGTATTTGCGTTAATTTTTGCTTTTAAGCGCGTTTACGACTTCCAGTACCCAGTCGGTTTGGATAAAGTCGAACTTCATTGCGGCAAGCTTTTTCCATGCGCTTCCGTCGCCGCTTTCGAGAGCAGCGTCGTCGGTAAGTCCTGCCGAAATTATGTCGCGTTCGTTATACAATATCGAGTTAGCCCATACGAGCAAACCTTTTTCGTGCATGGACGAAATGTACTTTTCGCTTGCAACGTCGTCGTCAAGGCTATCAAACAACGCCTCTATTCCGATATAATTGATATTGCGTTGCAGCAATTTGTCGGTAACGTCGTCGGTGTGACGAGCCAAGCCCATATACATAAAATCGGGTGCGTGTTTTTCTAACGCTTCAAAATATTCGTCCTCTATCGGCGTTTTGACGATTACCTGTTTTTCCACTCCGCATTCGCGGATTACGCGCGTAATGCCCTCGACATCCTCCCAGTATTTATCGACGTTTATATATACTTTATCTTTAAGTAAAGCAAAAACGTCTTTAAGAAGCGGCACTCTGTAATGAGTGAGTACTTCGTCGTTGTTGAGAAGCGGCGTGTTTTTAACTTCTTCTGCGGTCATTTCGGGGATATATTTGCCGCATTTAAGAAAAACAGGCTCCATTCCCGGATGAAAGCAAAAATATTCGCCGTCCAGACTTTTGGTAACGTCTATTTCCACTACGTCCGCTCCTTCGTTTATCGCGATTTTCTGAGCCAGCAGCGTGTTGCACGGAATGTTGGCTCCGCTTACGCCCCTGTGCGCCGCGATAAACGGACGGGGAAGTGCTTTTCTGTTTTCAAAAATACTTTTATTGAAATCCATGATATTTTTCTCCTACATTTCGGCACGCGACGGAATAGCTCTCGAAAGCGTCGCTTCGTCGGCATATTCGACTTCGCTGCCCATACTTATGCCCTGAGCCGGGCGAGTTACTTTTACGCCGGCTTGCAGATCGTATAATGTTTCGTAATATGCGCCCGAACCGTCCGGCAGATCGTTCCATCCAATAAATTCATATCCGGATTTTTCCGCTCGTTGCGTTTCCGCCGTGAAAATATCAACGGCTTTATGCGTTCGCATTGCCTTCTTCAAGCCGATTCTTTAAAACCGAGCCTTCCCGATCCGCATTTCGCCTGTTTTGATTATAATCGTTTTTCTTGATCAAGTCAAGATAAATCGCGCTTTTTTGAAAATTTTTGTCATTTTTTGCCCGTTTTCTCTTCAGAACGCGCATTTTTCGTTCGCCGCATAAACAAAGTTTTCGCACTTATTCTTCCTCCGCTTTTATCGTATTATATTTATTGTCGTACAAATACACGTCGATATGTCCGTGCGTAATCACCACTTTCTGCACCAGTTCGCGCATCACGTTCTGCCGTTGCTTTGCCGACATCTCTCTCCACGTATCCGGCAACGTTCTCAAAAGATTGATTCTCTCTTCCAGCCCCGCCGAAATCCGCGCCTTTTCCCGCGCCGTATCGATCTCCCGCGAAATTCGTTTCATATCCGTCTGAAACGCTTGCGCCTGTTCCAGTATATTTTCGTCGCCGAACATGGTATATGTTTTCACCGCCCGCCGATACCGTTCTTCCAGCCGTTCGTATTCTTCCGTCAACTGCTCGGCAATGTCTTTCGTCCGTACACAGCGATTTTTCATTTCGTCGCTGTAACGCACCGCAAATTCTAAAATTGCCCCCGATACATATGCTTCCACTACGTCGGCGTCATACGTTTCGTTGTCGCAGTCCGCGTTTATGTTCGCGATATACGGCTTGTCTTTCGCGTTGTATTTCGAATAACAAACAAGCTTATATTGCGCTTTTCTTACATCGCGCCCGCCCGTCGAGCTGCAATTATCCCCGCTTATTTCGCCGTTCGCGCCGTCATTATTTTTACCGCCGCCGCTTATCCGAGCGCCGCCCTCGTTCGCCGCGCCCATACCCCCTATGTTTTTGCCTTTTCCCCATTTCATATACCGCATTTTCGCGCCGCAAACGCCGCAATATACAAGCGAAGAAAGCAAAAACCGCGAACTCTGTTTCGTAACGGCACGTTCCTGTAAAATTTGTTGCGCCTTTATAAACGTTGCGTCATCGATAATGCGCTGATGAATCCCCTTGAATTGTTGCCCCTGAAAGGTGATTTCGCCGATATACGTGCGATTTTTCAGAATATTGAACACCAAAATATCCGATTTGAATCCGAGCGCTTCCGCAATCAGCCGCGGAGAATATTCGCGCGTATTGTACATTTCAAACGCCTTTTGCACCCGCACCGCCTCTTCGGGAACCACTTCCAGCGTATTCGTCTCTTTCGAATATTTATACCCCACGGGCGCGATTCCGCCGCCTTTCCACAGCCCGTCCAGCGCGCGTTGATGCCGCCCCTGCGAAAGTTTCGCCACAATCGCGTCGTGGTCGAACTCCGCAAAAATCGACAAAATCGAAATCAAAATTCCGTACGTCTGGCGGCTTCTCGAATCAATATTATCCTTCACGGCATAAAAATCGCACCCGAATTTATCGCAGCGTTCTTTTAAAAACTTTAAAATCAGCATCTGCGTTCTGCCGATACGATCAAGACTGTACGTAATCACAAACTTCACTCTGCCGTTTTCCATCAGGCGATTCAGCTCGCGGAATGCAGGGCGGTCCTCGTTCATACCCGTATAACCGTCGTCCACAAACACAACGGGGTTTTGTATATCGTACGCCTGTACGTATTTTTTAATCGCGTCAAACTGAAAATCGAGTCCGTACCCGTCCTGCGCCTGCATATCGGTGGAAACGCGAAGATAAATCGCCGTAATATCGGAAATTTCTTCGGAAATTTCGTCGTATACGGGGAAACAAAAATCTAATTTTTTGCTTTTTTCTTTCATATCTTCGCGCCTCCTTTCTCATTATTTTTTGCCGTTTATTTCAGGCATTTTGCCCCGACTTCCGCTCGCCGGTCGTTGAGCCGGACAATTTTTTGCGCCTATTATATTCATCGATTTTCGAATAATACACCTCGTTTACAAGCTCGCTCACGTAGTCGCTCACGCAAATGTAGTTTTTATATTCGCTTTTTTGCAATTTTTTACCGCCCATATACACGCTGATCGTCATGAAAACTCCTCCTTTTCAAACATTTTCCGCATTTCGGATTGTTGCCGTTTTTCGCGGTTTTTAACCGCTTCCGGCGCAGGTAATGCCTCTTGAAAAGCAAATCTTAAAAAGATTTTCCGAAGTTTTCCATCCGTCCGCGTCAGTATATCGCGCCGGGCTAACTTTACGCAAGTAAAATTTTCATTATTTTTCGTTGTAGATAACATTTTTTATGCTCCTCAAATTTTATTTTTCCCGCGCACGCTTTTTTACGAAAAAACGGCAAAAACGCTTTGTGTAACTATACGCAATTTTGCGTTATTTTATTTTGTTTACATTTACGCGAAAAGCACCCGATTTTTGATAAATGAGCGCAGAACGTACCCCTATATACAAGTCGTCGGCGCTTCGCGCCTCCGACGGGGTACGTTCTGCGCACCCGACTTCACTCTTTTACATACCGATTTTCGGCTATTTTGCTCCATCCGCAACCTCACCGAAGCCGCCCGCAAAAAATATCGCGTTGTTCGCCGCTAAACCGCTTGGCGAACCAACGCGATATTTTTTGCGGGCTTGCGTTTTTCGCCTGTGGTTTTCGCATATTATCCGGGCGGCTTTACGTTTCCTTGTATTTCCGCCAACGCTTCCTGCGGATTTCTTTCGTCTACTCTTACAATTACGCCCGTTTTATCTTCCGCTATCCGACACCCCGAAAACGCGATATATTGATTTTCCGTGTAATCCGATTCGCATATTAAATCTTCCTCGCTCATCCAGCCTTGAATGCTTTCGGGGCAGTTTCTCGAAGACATCGCCTTGCCGCCTTTATTCAGGTATTTCAGCACGTAGTTGTACGCCAAATGCTTGAACGGCATACATATTTCTTCCACGTCCGAACGTCCGAATTTCTCGTTGAATTCCGTATTTTCCGTTGTTTCTACCATTCGTTTTCGACTTGTATTATAACTTTTCTCTTGCACGAGTTCGCCCGGCATCGTGCCTTGCGGTATGTACATCAGCGCGTGAAAATGCAACCGCTTTTCTCCGTTTATTCCTTCCCATACGCCGTAATATTTCCACCCGTTCCGCCTTACTTTGTTTTTCAGATATGACCGTAATTTATTGTAAAATTTTTCTGCCGTCAGTTTTTCATCCGAGTATGTGAATGTTACAAAATAATTAAAGCCGTTTAAGTTGCATTTTCTCATCGCCCGACGTATTCTGCTTTTTTCGTTCTGTCGTTTCCGTTCTGTATTCTGATCCACAAACGCCGTCGCGTACTTTCTGCCCGCGTGATAGGGCAACATTGCTTCTATCAATAATTCCCGACGTCTTTTCTTCGGCTCGTTTTGCCAGATTTCGTAAAACTTATCGAACACCGAACGCAACGGCATTTTTTCTTTTTGTCCTTTTTCACACGGCGTTACGGCGATATTTTCGGTAGGCGGCTTCACGGAATTTTTCTTTTCCGTGGCGGTATTATCCGCCGCTTGCTTCGCCTTTTCAAACGCCGATACGTCCGCTTCCACGATTTTATCGATATACGCGCGGCGTTTCCGTTTTGCATATCTTCGCGGCGGATCCGCCTGAAAAATATTATGCCCGCCGTCGTTCGTCAGTTTGCCGTGCAATATGCGCCATTCTTGTTCTTCCTGTTTATTTTCCTGCATTTTTACCTCCGATCCTTTGATTTTTCGCTATTGTATCATTAAAATACGAACGGTTTTGTCGTATTTAAAAATTTCCCTTTAAATTTTTCTCCCACTTATCCAACTACACGAGATTTCAATCTACAACCGTTTTTGCTGATTTTTTTTGATTTGAAAATTTATGCAACATCGCCCCTTCACCTATCAGAGATTTTCAGCCCGATAGTAAAGTAATTTTGAACGCAATTTCACACAGATTTTATAATTCTCGAAAAAGACAATAAAAAAAGACGCACTATTCCATAACTTAAAAAGTTACTTCGTAGTGCGCCGCTGCTTGCCATTGTGCGACAAGAAATCTTTGTACTGGGTTCGTCACCGTTGCGGACACTTTCCTATCCGCACATTCTGATTAACGAATAATTCTATGAAATTTTTCTTACAAGCAGAAAAAAATATCTGCTTGTGCATTTTTCATAACCGCCTTTTAGACTTTTGAAACATTTTTTTCTTAATTTTTCAGTTTTATCGAAGATTTTTTAATCTTGCAATTCTAATTCGTCAAGCAGGTTTTTCATTTTTTTGCAGTCCTCCTGTGTAACTTTACTATTTTCAGAAAGTTCGCTCATTCCCTTTTTCAATCGTCCGCCGAAAACTATTGAGCACCATCGCCGTATCTCGTAAAATGGAAACAACACCTTATGTTTTTCAAGATTAGGATATAGCATGCTCAAATCCCGATACGGCAAAAATATACGTGAAAGGAAGTAGCCGGTTTTGCTCTTGTCGGCACGCTGTACCGCAACTCGATTTTTCGTTGTTCCGTATACACCGCCATTTATTACGTAATCGCTCAATTCTTCAATCAATTTATTTTCTTCGTTAGTTTGAACGATTCCAGAATTTTGATTTGCTTTTAGCGAAAACCATTTTTCGCTAATTATTTCCGCTACTTTAGCGAATTTTTGTATACCGCTTTCAGATAATAATTCGTTTCGTTCGCTCTCGTGATTTTCCTCATTATGGTTTAAAATCCATAAATCCAAAAACGGACGGACTCCGCAACCGCCACCTTTAATATGTTTTGCCATATGCAAAATATGATAAAAATAGAAAAACGAATCCTTGAAAGATTTCAGATATTCACGGTCTCCGTCATTATATGCATAATCCCAACATTTATCAAGAATCCTATCAGCTTTTGGAAAACTATCGTCTTCTATCAATGTATAATGCAATTCAAGATGTACTCCATTTGTGGAATACAAGGTTATATCATGTTGGGTTCGCTCCGATGACATCTTATACCCGAGCTTTTCGCAAATCGCTTTTTTCGCCCGTTTCAGATCTTCTTCGCGCACTAAAATATCTATATCGCAACTTGTTCTCATCCACGGCTCGGGATAATACTTGCGTATTACCGAACCTTTCAACGGAATAAACGGTATTTTCGCTTCTTCCAGCGTTTCTTTCAGCCGTTCCAGCTCGTAATTGATGTTTTCGTAGCGATACACCGCCGTAAAAATCTGCTCGTCGAATTTTTCTTTGACTTTCGCTATCGCCGCCTGCTCGTTTTCATCTATATCGACATGCAAGTTTTCGAAAACACCGCTTTTATTCAGCGTGTCGCCCACCAGATGCGCCACGTCGTGCGCCTTCGAAAGTTTATAAACTTCAATCAGAAACCGCGCGGAAACTTCCGGCAAAACAATTTTTTCGTTCTGTCCGCAAACTTCATCGGCTATACAATTTATCATTGTTTGTATCACGCTTTCCATTGTGAAAAACCTATTATTATTTGCACAAAATATCCGCAATTCTCTTACACGCCAAACCGTCGCCGTACGGATTACTCGCATGCGCCATAGCGTCATACGCTTGTTTATTTTCAAGCAATTCCTTGAAATTATCGTAAATTGTTTGCTCGTCCGTTCCCACAAGTTTCAGCGTACCTGCTTTTATCCCTTCGGGGCGTTCTGTCGTATCGCGCATTACAAGAACCGGCTTCCCGAGCGAAGGCGCTTCTTCCTGTATTCCGCCGCTATCCGTTAAAATCATATAACTTTGCGCAAGAAAGTTGTGAAAATCCACTACTTCAAGCGGTTCGATGATATGTATTCTGTCGCACCCGCTCAGTTCTTCATCCGCCTCTTGCCGCACAATCGGGTTCATATGAATCGGATAAATCGCCTTCACATCCTTATGCTCGTCCATGATACGCCGAATTGCTCTGAACATATGGTGCATCGGCTCACCGAGATTTTCTCTCCTGTGTGCCGTAATGATTATCAACCTGCTTCCTTTTGCCCATACGAGCTCAGGATGTGTATAATTCGGTTTTACCGTCGTTTTCAGTGCGTCTATCGCCGTATTCCCCGTTACATAAATCGTTTCCGCTTTCTTTCCTTCCCTTAAAAGATTTTGTTTCGAAAGTTCCGTCGGCGCAAAATTATACCGAGAAATAATACTTACCGCCTGACGATTAAACTCCTCAGGATAAGGCGAATAGATATTGTATGTACGAAGTCCCGCTTCAACATGTCCCACCGGAATCTGTAAATAGAAACAAGCCAATGCAGTAACAAACGTCGTGGATGTATCTCCGTGCACTAAAACAACGTCCGGCTTCGTTTCTTCCAGCACCGTTTTAATTCGATTGAGAATATTCGTCGTTATATCAAAAAGAGTCTGCTTGTCTTTCATTATCGAAAGATCGTAATCGGGAACAACGTTAAATACATCAAGTACCTGATCGAGCATCTGTCGATGCTGCCCCGTTACGCAAACTACTGTTTTTATTCCTTTTCTTGTTTTCAGTTCGTTCACAAGCGGACACATTTTTATTGCTTCCGGTCTTGTTCCGAAGACGAGCATTACAGTTTTCAAATTTACACCTCACAGATCAAACCCATAACCGTTTTCAAATAAAGCTTCTCTCATTTCTTGTTTATCTTTATCAGTTTTTTTCGTGTAATATGTATTCCATACTGGTAAAGTGGCATATTGCTGCTTTACTTTGTTCACATAGGCATCATAGGTGCCTATAACTTTTGCCGGGTTTCCCACAGCAACAGAATTATCGGGAATATCTTTCGTTACCACACTTCCCGCACCAATAATTACTTTATTTCCTATATTAATATTTGGAAGAATAATACTATACGCGCCTATAAATACATCGTTTCCGATATCTATTCTTCCAACTCGGCTGTACCCCACAATCTTTTTAGTAGAACCATCGTGCGCGAGGAGACTACAGCCACTTGCCAAAGTCACGTTATTGCCTATAGACACTAAAAACTCGTGTCCGTTATCAATAGATCCGTATATATGGCAATTCTCACCTATGTTTGCCCCTTTTAATCGAAGCTCTGCAATCGAAGGAGGTGCCCCCCGAATTTTTCTCGCAATTTTTTCTATAATTAGTTTAAGTTTCATATTTACATCTATTATTATAATTCAAAACAACTCTTCATTGGAAATATTTTATCAAAAGAAGCATTTATATTTTGCTTATCAGTCTCAAAGGTTTCATCCAAAGTATTATCGCTCAAGCATAATAGGCGATATTTTCCAGACTCAATCGTCTTTTTTACCTTGTTTACTTCTCTAGAATCTAAAACTATTCCGTTCATCCTCTTCGGATAGAAATTTCCAGTGATCAGTTGATAGCCGCTAAATAATTCCGGCGAATTATTTGAGTATACTCTAAATCTGGATTTTGCGGTTTTTGTCAGAATATCATTGTAATCATTCCAAACAATTTCAAATGTTGACTTTTTAAAAGGTTTTGCAAAATGAAATTCATGCAAAAACAAATTTTTGCTTGCAATATTTAGCATGTTTTTTACCAAAATATTGCCATATCTAATATTGACGTATCTAAAAAAATGCTTAAATAAAGTTTTTCTTGAAAAATAATTCTTATATATCGAGTAATCGTTATATAAATGATAAAAATATATCTCGCCGCCAAAATTTGGAGGAACAGGTGAGAAAGAAGCCATATCGACAGGCTTTCCTTTTCGAAAAAAATCCGTAGGCTTACAATGTTTCATTAAGTACATATCATCGTTAAAATAGACAAAATTATCACTTAATCCTGGGATTCTATGTAAATGCACCTCAATTGCCGTCGAATTAAAAACCGGCAAGAATTCTTTGGGAATAAAATCCTCATGTTTCACGATACGCAACTTTGGATTATTTATATTTAACCATTTTGGTATGTGCCCAAAAGTAACAAAATAAATTCTGTTTACCCAGGAGCATTTTTTTCAATTGAACGAAACCAATACCTCAACTGCTCCCAATCACAATAACGTGCATTTCTCACATCGGCATTTTTTGCCTCGTATTGTTGCTTTATATTTCTCCACATGGGATCGTTGCCATCACCCCATGTCACTACAAAATCAATTTTGTCCATTCCTAAAACCTCATCGTTTTTCTCTTGATTTTTTTTTGAACACACGACACAACACATTTGTAAAAGTAGCTTTATAAAACATAAAATAAAATATTACACTTATACTCGCTGTGATGACAGTTGAAATAAACGCATAAAATATCCAACTACCAAACGTTACTATAGATGAATAATCAATTATGCGCTGACACAACAATATTGAAAGCGTGGAGATTCCAATACTAACCGCTATCATTTTAAGAGATTTACTCACTGATCTATATACAACATTCTTGGCAAGAAAGACTACTTCAAAAACATATCTTGTCAACATGCCCAATACAGTTCCGATTGCAACACCTAAAAGCTCCAACTTAAATACTATTACAAGGATTAGTGATACAATCAAATTTACAGCACATTCAAGAATCGCCCCTAATTGCGTTTCTTTAAATTTATTTGCATTGGTTGATACCGAACTATAAATACATTGAAAACAATATATAACCTCCGCAGCAATCAAAACATAGCCGAAAATCGGTTGTATGTAATCCATATCTGTCATATTAACAGTATAAATTTTTATAAAAGGAATAAGCAACAGTCCTGTTACGGTGTACAATATCGTTGCCAAGCCACCTTGCAGCAACTCAAATTGATCAATAATTCTATTGATCTTCTCTTGATCTTTCGATGCGATCAAATTTCCCAATCCTGCCGCCACCCCGGTTGAAATCGATGTTATTACTTTCTCCATGCCAAAAATAATTGCCCCATAAACATTGTATACAGACACCATCGCGGTTCCAACAAAAACGGTCAGAATAGCAGAGTCCGTGTTTGTATGAATGTAATACGCAAAATGATGCACCATGCCATTCCAACGTTGATTTAATGCAGTTTTATTCGGTTTGGCACTTTTATCTAATTTATAATGGTTTTTTACGTATAAAGTATAGAATAATGGTCGCAATAAACCAATTACTCCCATTGATAAATATATCAATCGTATATCTGCTTTCAGACTTACCCAAAATAAAGACACAAGCACATTAACAACTGTATATACTATACTGACTATGTAACTAACCCTTATTTTTTGGTCTGCAGAAAGCAATGATGCATACGGCAAAGAAACAAAGTACTCCGCAAAGATGCTTACACTTAAAATCAGGATTAAAGTAATAATATATGGTTTCGCAATTTCTGTTTTTGCTATAATAGGATAAAAAGCGCACAATGCAATTACATAAAAAATAAAAATAATTCCTATTTTACGGTAAAATCGCTTTTGCTCATTAATTATACCCGAAACGCTATTCATATCTCCGTTCGCGAGCGGTTTATATAGAGAAGCTCTAAATATGCTTCCAACCCCGGCTTCTAATAAAGATATATAAGTCAGAAATTGAGTAATTGACCCGACTAATCCGTTAACGTCCGAACCATAAGTCGGTATAATTAGCCTCGGTAATATTAAGCCTTTTACAAAAGTAACAATCTGCAATATAAGCGAAAATAAAATATTAAGTATGGCATTTCTTGTTCGATTATTATTCATTGTTCTTTCGTCTCAACATTTTTCTCAATATTTTTAAAATTAACTTTCTATTTTTCTTCACTGAATTGATTATAAAACGAACCTTAAACGGCAGTTTTTCTTTCATTCCTTCTAACAGTAACGGATTGTTTAACAAATCGGTCGAAAGCTCTAAATCCTTTCGTTCATCTGTGCTAAATCTCAATAAACAAACAAGTTGTGAATAAGTCATAAACACGGCGTACATAGCAGATTGATAACGAAATTTACATGGGGTATTCGGCTTAATTACATCATATAAATATTTTAATAAAATATTGATTCTGTACGCCTCTCGACTGCTATACACATGCGTTATTGACGTGTCATTTTGCCGATAGTAATATCCGCATACATCTGAAAAGTAAATATCACTTACCTCCGTTGCACAAGGGATAGTAACCGCAAGATCGTCGCCCATACAAATTTCATTGGGAACATTATATAAACACTTTTCTAAAACATCTCTTTTGAAAATGCAGCTCCACACGCTAGGCGATATTCCGAAATTAAAAAATGGTTCTTTATATAAAAAATTTTTAAAAACTTCATTTTCTAATTTTTGACGATTATAATACCCCGCATATTCCGCACTGTGGTATGAAAGAGGCGCGGCATCACTTTTAGCAAGATAATATCTTGGCATCTTTATAAGATTCGGACTTACAGCTCCCAATTGTTTAAAAACTCTATTGTAATAGTCAAAGTCTACCCAATCATCACCATCTACAAAGGTAACATACTCCCCCTTACTTTCTGAAACCCCCGCTTTTCGTGCCGACACAACGCCGCCGTTTGTTTTATGTACAACCTTTATTCGGGAATCTTTTTTTGCATACTCATCACAGATTTGCGGACAATTATCAGGCGAACCGTCATCAACCAAAATCAGTTCAAAATGTTTATATGTTTGCGCGAGAATACTTTCAATGCATTGCGGTAAATATTTTTCAACCTTATAAATCGGTACTATTATGCTGAACATTGTAAGGATATCTCCCTATTGATATACTTCCTTTCTTTTGTTTTAAAACAAATATTTAAACTTATCCAAGTAAGCATTAAATAAAAGGGCATTTCATTTATTGTAAAGCAGCCAAGAACGCCATTCATTATTAAAAACACCAAAAGCAACACATAATTAATAACACTCCTTGAGCGATTACACCGTCTGTACATCAATATTGAAACTATCACTAATAAATAACAAATTGTACCCACTACACCGACAAAAAAGAGTCCCTCTATGTATGTGTTGTGCGGCCCTCCTACGGAAAGATAGTCGTGTCCGACACCACTACCAAAAATAAGAGTAAAAGGAGAATCTTCTAAATATTCAAAATAACTAATCCAAATTTTGAATCGTCCTGTTGAGATATCCCCCTCGAATAATCTAGCAAACATCATATTCATATAGTTAATCTTATTTAAATATGTAACAATTAAAGCTAAAGCCACTCCAAACGATATTGCCATTAAGAAAAACATTTTAGGAGATTTAAGTGTATATAATAATAAAATAACACTTATTACCGAAACACACAATAAAAACATTTTGCTATATGATCGAAAACCAAACATTAATAATAAAATTATAACAACTAATGTAAATCGTTTACATTTTTTTTCGGTTTGCAACAGCATTAAACAAAGCAAAACAGCAAAAACGACCGACATTGAATAGTAGTTTGGATCATAATTTAAACCTGTAAATCGATGTGCAAGATTCCCTCCGCTATATATTGTGTATTCCGTTTTGAAATAAGCAGCCAGCTGCGGCAAAGAATTACGAAATGTCCCAACAATAGAGCTTCCAATCACACCCAATGAAAACGCCATAATGTGATTTTTAAAATTCCGTTCTTCTGTCGTTCTAACGAAGAAGTAAAGCAAAATTATCCCCATGAGCATCTTAAAAACCATTGTATATTTAGTTTTCATTCCCAATAAAAGATATAACGAAAAAAGAAGAATAAAAAATAATTGCACTTTCCCAACTCTCTTTATTCTCAGCATCAAAATAATTCCCGTAATAATCATCAAATACGCAAAAAACGAAGTTGATGATGGGCTAAGCTTATACACAACGGTAAACGACATACTAAATAACAAGTGATAGTAAATATTGTTTGTATCCTTTGTAAAACATATAATTGTTGTAAACAAAGCCGTCAATATATATATATATCTACTAAACAATAATCCACCACATAGTCCTAAAAACAAAACCACACATTGTAAGAACATTGTTTTACTAAAACCAAATATTTCTCTATTTTGATTTTCCATTCATATTTCCTCTTGTTTGGCGTTATCCAACCAAAGTCCTAAACTGTCCAATTTGTATTTGATTTGTTCTTGATCTCAAACTTTTATACAAAACTGATTTTAATTGTTTTAATACAATTTTTAAATCATCGTATATTATCCCGCTGTGCTCGTCAATCATTTCCTTTGCCGAAGTTGTATTAGTGGAAATAATTCTTAACCCCAATAGATTTGCCTCATCAAACACCATGGGGGCAGCTTCATGCAAGGAGGGAACTAACAGATAGTCAGCATTTATCATGTATCTATACGGATTCTGCTGTTCACCGAGAATAAATATCCTTTTTTCCATGCGATATTCTTTTATTTTTTCTTGTAGAATATCTTTTTGCGGGCCATCGCCAATGATATAATATCTTATATCCACTCTGCCAGAAGCATACAAGGCGTCAATAGCTTTGTCTATGCCTTTTTCTGAAGACAAACGAGCCACGGTCACTAAAGTTATGTAACTATTTTCATATTTATAAGGATTTCCACTTGCAAGGTCAACAATATCAAAGTCATAAAAATTTCTTAGCGTATAAACTTTTTCCTCTTGTATTTTTGCTCCTTGCATAAATCTACTTCTGACGGACTCTGAACAACAAGCTATTTTATTAAATTCACTGTATTCCTTATTATTTCTTTCACTTCTAAACCCTGAATGCAAGTAATCACAGTGGATCATACATATTTTATTTTTACATTCGATCTTATCTAAAACAAAATCTCCACAACCGTTTCCAAAGCACTTGTGATGAGGCAAATGAGAATATGAAATTACCGTATCATACCCTTTTAACTTCTTTTGAAAGGCACCCAACAATCGCATTGCACTTCTCCTGGAAAAAATTAAAGCAAATTTCATAAGCACATACTTCAGGCAAAACAAAAACGGATAATGCTTCAATTCAGACTTTGTCAAACCTAACAGTTGATAGCATTTATTAGGTGTTATAATTTTTACATTACTCGGCACATCGTTTAACAATGCTCCGCTTTTACTAAAAAGTAAAAGCGTAATATCATAATCTCTATGAACTTCTTTTAGCAAATTTACAAGAGATTTTTGAATACCACCCATATCCAAATTGTTGTTAACGATCAATATTTTTCTCATTGCTTAGTTCCGCATACAAATTGATAAGTCGCTTTTCCATTTCTGTCCAACTATATTTATCCTTATATAGTTTCTTCATCCTTTCACTCATTGAAGCCCAATCCGCCTTTTCAGATATTAACTTATCAATACCTTCTTTAAAGCCCTCTTCTGAATAATCTATCAACACGCCGATATTGTTATCTTTCACCACTTCAGACATCCCCGTATTTTTTACCATAATAACAGGTTTTCCTAGAAAAAGACTTTCATAAAATTTATTTGGTGCTGCAAACCGATGATTGCTGATTGCAGGATCATAAATAGCAAGCATAATGTCACAATTGTGTTCCAATTCTAAAGTGTTTGCATATTGTATACGTCCGTAAAATTTTATGTTATCATACCTGTTTGACAATTCCTTAAAGTAATCTTCTAAAATACCGAAGCCCCCTATATGTAACTCTATTTCAGGATGTTTAGAGAAATAATCTCCAATTTCTCTGAGGAGCCTTCCATCTTGTAATATGCCTACATAACAAACTTTAATTTTTTCATTGTTTTGCAAAAAATTATGTAAAATTTTAGGCATTTGTTGTTCAGTCGGGGTATTGTGCACTACAACCAATCGCTTGGGTTTAGAGCCAAAAATCTGTTTCTTTCGTTCCTCCGTGCAAATTATCGTCGCATCGCTCCGGTTTATAATACCATATTGAAGAGCCACAAGAAATTTTTGTTTACCAGTTCTTCTATCGCTCCCTAAAAAGTCAAAAATATCAAAAACAACCTTAATCCTTTTATGTCTAGCAAGTTTATAAGTAAAAAAAGCTGTATCAAAATCGCAGGCATGCAAAATATCTATATTATCTTTATGACGCCTTATCCATGCACGAAGAAAAAACTGAAATTTCAAATATGGTATAATATTCTTTAATCCTTCACCAAAAGATGCTTTACAGCCAATACGAATAATCGGCACACGCATTTCTCCAAGTTCAAGAAAATCTTCTACAGCTTTATGATTTGAGTCTCTGTCCCAACAGACAATCTCAACACTATACCCGGCACAAGCCAAAGCTAGAGCTTCTTTTTCCACACGTGAATCAGGTTTTACTGGATTCGAACGCAATATGCATACTTTGGGGGGGAGATTATTTCTTTCCATAATGTCCTTATCCTACAATCATTTAAAAAACAACAGTCCAAAATCTATTGATTAAATGCATCAATCAGATTCACAATGCTCTTATTTATTTCTTTCTGATTAAAGTTCTTCTCAGCAAAACTACGTGCATTTTTTCCCATTTGCTCCGCTTCTTCGGGGTGTTCTATACACCATATTACCTTTTCAGCCATTTGTTCGTAATCGCCGCGCGGAACAATAAAACCATCATATCCGTCAACAACAGTATCTCTGCACCCAACGCTGTCCGAGGTGATTATACCGCGTCCGACAGCTTCTGCTTCCATTATCGACATCGGCATGCCCTCTCTGTAGCTGGATAATAATAAAAATAATGCGTCTTCCAAATACGGTCTGACATCGTTTGTTGTGCCGAGATAATTTATACTGCCGTCATCTATGTATTCTTGAATATCCGCAAGCTTTACCGTTCCTTCTGCACCTACATAATTAAACACTGCGTCCGGGTATTTTTGCTTTACGATCCGTGCGCATTTACAGTACTCATAAACGCCTTTCGTCTTTAACATTCTGGCCACCATTAAAAACGTTTTATGATTTTTAATCGGTTTATAAGAAAATTTTTCAAGATCAATGCCTATTCCGTGAATGATATCGCATTGTTCGGATTTTACAAGTCTTCTATGAACAAATTCGGTTTTATCGTCATTATTCAAAAAGAAAACTTTTTTGCAATTTTTAAATGCTTTTCTATACAAATGACACACGATCTTGCGAATAACCCGCCATTTAAGACCATTATTGATAAAAACATCGCCCGCGCCTTCAACCATTGAAAAAATATTTTTCACCCCGGCATTTTTTGCGGCAAGCACTCCGAATGTATTCGGTTTAATCATAAACGTAAATACTATGTCAGGATTAACCTTCTTTATAACGGCACAATACTTATTTTTTAAAGTTAAAGTTTTAAACGGATTTAAGCTTCTGTTTTTATTCGGCACACAATGAAACTCAATTTTTCTTTCGACAATCGTCTGTTTGAACTCATCATCAAAAGTTAAAACGGCCACATCGTAGCCTACCTTTTGCATATGCTCAATTAAATTTTTTCTGAATCCGACAACCTGATTAGATGTCGGCGTAATTAGTAAAATTTTCATTTTGTTCCAACTAATCTATATTTTCTCTTATCCCAATAACGTGTTCCTGTCCAACTTTATAAATGACATGAAAAATGGTTCTTTTCAGAATAGTTCATTCTTTTATGTGTTATCATCGTTTCACCATTATCTCGTTATATTTCATCATATATACGCCCTCTTCATAAGCGCCGATATTTTTTTTGTTCGCAAGGCCTTTGAGATTATTCAGAATCAGCGCCATATGGTTACAACCGCACTCATACGCATGCGGATATCCCCCGCCAAAACGCGGGTTTACTTCCGAAATATAATACTCACCGTTAATCTCAAAAATATCAATGTCTATTTGACCGCGCCAACCGCTATCCCTAACAAATTTTTCAATCAAATCAAACAACTTTTCGTCTTTAAACGAAACCGCTTTATCTGTTTCGCCGGCTCTCATTAAAAGCTTTTTCTTTGTAAAAATCGAAACAATTTCGCCGCTGAGCATATCTATGTATACGTCTGCACCGATTTCTTGTCCGTTTAAAAACTCTTGAATCATCAGGTTATCGCTTTTTTTAAACAGCAATTCAATCGTTTCTTTGTCATATACTTTCGAAATTGCAATACTCGCGCTGCCTCTAACAGGCTTCACGAATACCGGATAATTTATTATCCCGGCATTGATATCCTCATAAAACTTGTCCTTATCAACATAACTCTTAGCACATTTATAACCATGACGAGTCAGCCATAAAAACATTTGCATTTTATCAAGGGCGCGTTCACAAAGCTCATAAGAAGAACCGATAACCGTTACTCCCAACCGCGCAAAATTCTCTTTATATTTCGCAAGTAAAGAAAGTTCCGGATCGATCAAAGTAAGCACCGCGTTTACTTCTTCTTTTTTACAAATATCAAAAATTATATCGATATAACCGGCATCTGTCATACGAGGTACTTGATAAAATTTATCGGCTTCATACACAGCAGGAGCGAGCTTACTCATATCTGTTGCAATAACTTTTCCGTCCTCACCGACAGTCTTTTTAAAATATTGTACTATTTTGTTCCTTGTTCCGGCACTTAAAATAAGAATATTCATAACTTACTATTTTTCAACAAACTAATTTTTAACAAGCTACATCATTTTTTCGATCGAATCAAAAAATAAAGGTGTTCCGCCTGTATGTATAAATAATATTTTTTTTCCCTTAATATCTTTCTCACGCAAATAATCTTGCATTCCATAAAAAGCTTTTCCCGTATATGTAACATCTAAAGGTATTCCATAATTCAAATAAGCTTCTTTAATCGTTTCATTAATTTCGACACTACCTTGCCCGTATCCCTCCATCCTATATTTATCACAAAAATTTATCAAACTATCAAGCTCGTTGTTTTTCAGCTGATATCCAGTACTATTAAGATATCCTTTTATGCTATCCTTAATAATCCTCTTTCCATATTGCTCATCTCTTGCAATGCTAATTCCAATTATTTCTCGTTTATAATCTTCGCACATTATTTTTCCGCATATCAACCCCGCTTGCGTTGTTCCCGTTCCTGATGCATGAAATATATAATCAAAAAAAATATCTTGGTCGTGTTCAAAGCGTTTTATCTCATTATAGCAATCTATATAAGCTTGAGTTCCCAAATTTCCATGTCCGCCACCCATAATAAAATACGGTTTTTCTCCTTGTTGTCGTAAACTATTTAATTTTTTTTCAATGGCATCGTGGATTTCTGTCACAGGATAATATTCAATTTTAGCATTTGCTAATTCAATTAATTTGCTGTTAAATGTTTCATCTGATTTTTCTTTCGGTCCAATTATATAACAAGGCAATCCTCGTTGCGCCGCCATATTTGCTACCACGCGACAATGGTTTGAACTACTAGTACCATAAGTTAAAACACAACTAACTTTCAAACAATCTATTTCATTAAAAAATAGTTGGGCTTTTCTTGCTTTATTTCCGCCAAAAGAAAACGGGATTAAATCTTCTCTTTTGATATAAAAATCATTCTTTAATTTTTGAATCGGTGATAGCGACTTCTGCTTTTTGTTGTTCATCAAAATCCTCCAAAACATTTAATTGAATGTTTTCATGCACAAAAACTTTCTTTACCGTTAAAAAAATAATTTTAATATCATTGATCAAGGATATATTTTTCACATATTCTGTATCATATGCAAATCGCTCTTTCCACGACAACGAATTTCGCCCATGCACTTGGGAATATCCCGTCAACCCGGGACGAACATCATGCCGATGCCGCTCGGCTTCGGTATACCACGGCAAATATTTCACCAACAACGGTCTCGGTCCTACAATCGACATATCGCCTTTCAGAATGTTGACGAGTTCACCCAGCTCGTCCAGCGAACTTTTACGAAGAAACGCACCATACTTATTCAGCCGTTGCGCATCCGGCAACAAATTCCCGTCCGCGTCCTTTTTATTGCTCATCGTGCGGAATTTAATCAGCCGAAAAATCTTCTCGTTCCCGTTTTTATCTTTCTTCCCCGGGCGCAACTGCGTAAAAAACGGATTCCCGCGCATCGCAATCGCCCCTACAATCGTTAAAATCAATAATAACGGCGACAGCACTACAATTGCAATCAGCGATAAAACAAAATCGTAAAACCGCTTGAAAAACTGCCGGTATAACGCCGCCGAAAGCAATATCCATACTGCCGCGCACACAACGCAGAGTATCGTAATGTCCCACCACGTGTTTGTCAACTCACGAAAAAACTTTTCCATTATTCAAAACACGCCCTTATCGCTTCGATAATCCGCTCCTGTTGCTCCGCCGTCATTTTATTGTCCGAAGGAAAACACAACCCGCGATTAAAAATATCCGCGCCCACGTCGAAAACACCGCCCGCTATGTACGCATTCGTTTTCGCACGCCCGCTTCCCTCGCGTGTAATAAACTCGTGCATACGGTACATCGGCTGCATATGCATCGGTTTCCAGATCGGTCTACCCTCCGCATTCAAAGCAAATATCGCCTGCAAAATCTCCGTCGGACAAGTCTTCCCCGATTCCGCAACGAACAACGCCGTCGAATCGTCGCGCACCTGCCTGCACATATATTTCTCGTCGATAATCATCGCCGAAAGCCAATAATTCGGCAACGCGCCGCCCACAATCGGATTCATATTCACGGGCAAATCTTTCAAGCCGTCGCGGTATCTTTCGTAAATCGCTTTCTTCTGCGCGATATGTTCTTCCAAATGCGGATACTGACCGCGTATTACGCCTGCAATCACGTTGCTCATGCGGTAATTGTAGCCCACTTCTTCGTGCTGATACCACGGCGCGTTCTCGCGCGCCTGCGTAGACCACTTTCTCGCCTTATCCGCCACTTCTATATCGTTCGTCAAAAGGCATCCGCCCGACGAACCCGTAATAATTTTATTGCCGTTATAGCTGATCGCCGCATAATCGCCGAACGAGCCGCATTGCCTGCCGTTCAACGTTGCGCCCATCGCCTCGGCGGCGTCCTCTATCAAAAGCGCGCCGTGCTTTTCGCAGATTTGCTTAATTAAATCGATCCGCCCGGGAAAGCCGTACAATTCGGCACACACCACAAGTTTCACCTCGGGGTACAGCTCAAACGCCTTTTCCAGCGAAACGGGATCCATATTCCACGAATCCGCTTCCGTATCGATAAACACGGGAATCCCGCCTTCGTACACAACGGGGTTAAGCGTGGCGTCAAACGTCATATCCGAGCAGAACACCCGTCTGCCTTCCAGCGCGCCGTGCCCGATTGCCGGCTTGCCGTATAATTTCTCGCCCGCCGATTTCACGCATAAATGCAACGCGGCTGTGCAGCACGAAAGCGCAACGGCGTATTTCATTTCCGCTTTTTCCGCGGCAATACGTTCCACCTCGTTGATGTTCGCACCCACCGTAGACATCCAATTCGTTTCGTACGCCTCCGACATATACTTCAATTCTTCCCCGTGCATCGTCGGCGAAGCAAGATATACTTTTTTATCGAAAGGCTTTAATCTCCCGCTGTTTACAAATGCCATATTTCTCCTTTTTATCGTCATTTCCCTCTTACGCGCGCACCATCGAACGCCCCGTCAATAAACGCCCGGCGTCAACGTATGCCCGATAAAAATATTAAATATTTTGTGTAATTCGTGTTTCGGAAACATGCTATATTCCCAAAAATTTTTATGCACTTTACACAAAATATCTTACTGTATTATATCATACATTTCACTATTTTTCAAGCCCTTTACAGCATTTTCATCAAAAAATCAAAAATAAATCGCCGTTTGTCCGCGCGACTGTAAATTATTGTCATCGTTTAACAAACCGCAATCCGAATTTTACCGTTTCCGCATTTTTTTGCCTTTTCTGGCAAGGGGTAGGTAGCACGGAAAAAAGCGGAAGTCAACGGCAAAAATTGTCGCCGAAGCTTTGCAACGTATCGCCCGAAACGCAACAATTTTTCGGCTGTTTCGTTGACTTCCCCTCCATCCGCCACATATAAAAACGCACAAAAAAATTTCTCCGTGCTTGTTTTCGGTTGCCGAAAAGGCAAAATAAAACAAAACCAAGGAGAAAAATCCACTAATGATTCAACAACAAAAAACCTACCGTTTCAGCGACGATACTGTAATCACCGAACAGAATATCCGCCAAATCGGCGAGCGGATTGCTTTAAGCTCGGTAAGAACGCGAATGATCCATTCCACCCGCGATTTATACTACGTTTATCAAAACCTGTATAAAGATGTTTACTGTCGCAACGATATTCTGAAGCCGTATTCCGAAGCATACGATTACGCCGAAGAAGCCGTCTGCTTTTTATGCCGATTTATAGGCAAAAAATTAAGCGATCTTTGCATCGGTAAATTCGGAAAGCCCCTTCCGATACGCCTCGCCTGTTACCGCCATATGGGCAGATTGCTTTGGAAGAAGTACACAAAAAACGCGAAATACGAAGCCGGCAGTTACGAAGATGAAAATTTGCGGCACAACGAGCCTACAATCGATCCGTACGAAAAACAACACGCCGAAGAAGCCTGCGAACGCTACGATAAAATTATAAAAACAATGAATTTACCCGATTACGAATACGAAACGCTTTTAGCGATGATGAGCGGCATGCGTTTAATCGATATGAAACGGTATTTCAACGTAGATTACACCACAATCTATCGCCGCAAAATCCGCATCCGGAAAAAATATTTAAACGCCGTCAGCGCGTTGCAATAAAATCCGCGTTGCAATAAAATCCGCGTTGCAATAAAATCCGCGTTGCAATAAACTCTGCGTTGCAATAAACTCCGCGCCGCAATAAAATCACAAAGGAGAACAACCCCATGGAAAAACGAACCATGCGCCACACCTACGAAATTCACGCCGTTTTACAGGCAATTTACGTAATCAACGAAACCGAAACGCACGATTTCGACATAACAAAACTTTTAGAATTCATTTTCTATCGCGTGTACAAAGAAAGCACTGCCGCATTCAAAATCGACTGCCGCAACAAGAAAAAGCAAGACGTCATGCCCGAACTTCTCGCGATCTTGCAAAGCGAAACGGAATTTCAACCGTACTAACCAAACAAAAAAACGATTCCCGCCCTTTCGTCGATTTTTCTGCGCAACCTATTATCGCGCGTTCCCCCGAAAATTTCTCCGTCCGCCCATCGGAGCGGCTAAAACAGAACCTGTCGGATCGCTCGTCCGCCCGTCTGCCGAAGCATGAATCGAATCTGTCGGCGGCGTGTTTTTCAGCGTGTTTTGCGGCGCGTTTTTCAGCGTGTTTTTCAACGCGTTTTCCCGTTCTGCAAGCCGCGCCGTTTTTTGCGCGATTTCCCAAGATTTATCCCAAGCGGCGAAACGCGAGCCGCAGGTTTTACCATGCCGCGCAACTTTCCGCTCGTTACCCGGCGCTTTATCCGTATCGTTACCCGGCGCGTTACCCGGCGCATTATCCGTGTCGGCAGCGGGCGCATTTTTTAAAGCGTTATCGGGCAAGCTTTCGCCGGTATCTTTCCGCGCACTCTTATTCAAAAAATAATCCAGAATAAAAGTATCCTTGTATTTTTTCTCTTCTTCCCAGAAATAATAGTCCTGAACGTTCGAACACGTAGGGAAGAAAAAACTGCCGCCGAAATCCAATCGGATAATTTTAATCGACTTGATTTTTCCCGACTTCGTCTTTCCGTGTTTCGGCTCGCCCTTTTTCGTTTCCGACTTACGCTTTCTTTCCGCGCTCTTCGCCCCTTGTTTTTTCGCCGTGCCGGAAACCGCGCCGGAAATCTCCCCGGAAATTTCCGCATTGTTCCGTTCGTTTGCGCCGCCGCAATAAATTTCATACAGCGGCGGCAAAAACTCCCTTAAAAACGCGCGATACGTCGTGTGAAACCGATACCGAAAAATCCCGTAATACGGCAATTCGCACGAATTTTTCATTTCTCTTTCCGCCGGCACGCGCCCGTATTTTTCATAAAACGAAATCAGCACGTCCGCCACGTTCCGTTCGTTCCATTCCGCAATCGGGTATTCCGCAATCATCTCGCGCACGCGTTCCTTTTCTTCCCCTTCGAGAACGCTTTCCGCCGCCAGCAACGCCTGTTTCCGCGTTACGCGCGCAATCTTTTTTTTCGTCCGTTTTCCCGTCCCTTGCCCGCCCGCGGCCTCGCTTTCAAACCCTACGACAAAACATCGATACCCGTCCAGCCACCGCTGCGCCGAAACCCCGAACACATATTTAATCGCTTCCGCCGTCGGCAAACAATTTAACAAACAAAGGTCAAAAACGCGCGGATAACGATTGTTTTCAAAATAATAATTCGCTACACAATCTTTAATCGTTTCCGCGTCCCATTTTACGGCAGGCGGAATTTCCGCCGCCCCCCTTATCGCCGCGATAATTTCTCTTTTTTCACCCCTGTTACCAAGCAAAAAAGCCGCCTTTAAAAGCGCATTCCGGCGCGTTACGGGCAGTAAATCGCCGCTTCGAGAACTGCTCTCAATCCCATGAAATAAAAGACTTTCTTTCGTAATCATCGATAATTTCCGCCGCCGGCGCCGTGAATTTTTTCCCTACGCTAACGTCATCGGCACGGCGTACGTGGAAAACTTTACGCCAACCGAAAGGTCGAAATTATCGATCGCCTTAATCAGCCCCACGCACCCCGCCTGAAACAAATCGTCCGCCTGCGCGTTTTTCGCGCGGAACCGTTTCGTCAAAGAAAGCACCAGCCGCATATTTCCCACGATAAACTTTTCGCGGGCGCTCTCGTCGCCATCCTTCAGTTCGCGCATCAATTTTTCGTTTTCCTGCGCGGTAAGCTTCGGCAGCCCCGCCGTATCTACGCCGCATATCTCTACTTTCTGCATACGTCCGCCTCCTATAAGATATGTAGCGAATCGCTTCCTGCAACGCCGGCAGTCGATACGAAGTAGCCGATGCGGAGCAACCGTCCGGATATTCATTGCTGCGGCACGCCGCGGCATACACGAAAGTATGAGTATTATTCTTGTTTCTATGCGCTTTTATACGAAAAAAGGCAAAACGCTTATAAAATAAACGCTCGCCTTTTAAGTGTTTTTTTGCCCGAATACAGAAGGTCGTGCGCGGCTTCGGCTTCTTCTACAGGCATTGCTTTCATTTTCCGTATTTCTTCGAAAACAATAATTCTTTCACGCGTTTGACGTCCGCGATAAGCGGTTTTTCCTTGTTGGACAATTCTGTGTAGCGATTGTGGCAAAGTATCATGCCCGAGCCGAACATCCACGCCGTAGGGCGCACAAGTTTGCCGTAAAGCCCGTACGTCTGATACAAAAACGGCTTATTCAACGTACGCTCAAGTTCGCGGATCGTATCGTAAATCTCCGCAACGTCGTCCATACTTTGCGCGCAAACGATAATCTTTACGTAGTCCGCTCCGCGGCTCGCCATCTCTTTCGCAAGATCCGCGCCTTGCGTGCGCGTAAGCATAGTTCCGACGTGCGCCGACACAAGCACTTCGCCGCCCGCTTCGTGTACTTCCGCAATAAACGCCTTTTGCTTTTCCGTCGCCTCGGGGTTCACGGAAACCTCGTCGGGATTCGCCGCCGCGTACGACGCGCGACAACCTTTTATGCTTTCACGGCAATCGTTATCGAACGAATTGAGCGGCAAATCAACCGCCGCCGCGCCCGCTTTTACCCCCGCGAGTTTCAGCGCGTTCAGCCGCTCGTCGTCAAAATTTTCCGCGGTACGGTAATTCAGCACCATCACCGGTTTTGTCGCGGCTTTCACTATCTTTTCTATGCTTCCGGCGGTGCGGTACAGCTCGTCCATCAGTTCGACGTGCAGTAAAAAGCCTTCCGCTCCTTGCTTTTCTCCGTCCTCTATATCGTAAATCGCTTCGTCCGGCGTACGCACTCTCAACGACGAAACTATCGGAAACTCACCGAGGTTTTTAAAGCTTTTCATCCCCGCTCCTACTCGTTCGTCATAAGATGTCTGCCGCCGTCCATCAGAATCGTCGATCCGGTTACGAACGCGCTTCTGTCGCAAGCAAGGTACAGCACCATATCCACGATCTCTTCGGGGTTTGCGGCGCGGCCGAGCGGAGTTTTCATAGCCGCCATTCCCGGGCGGGTAAGCACCGGCCCCGGCGCCACGCAGTTCACGCGCACGCCGTACTTCGCGCCAAGCATCGCAAGCGACTTGTTCAGTCCGTTCATAATCGCGCTTTTCGAAATCGCGTAGTCCATGCCGCGCGTATCGCCTTCGAGGCCGGTTATCGAACCGAAATTGACTATCGCGCCGCTACCTTGCTTTTTCATCTGCCGCATGGCCTCGTGGCAAAAATACACCGTACCCAGAAGATTGACCTCTATCCCCCACTTCACCTGCTCGATCGGCAGGTCGCAGAATTCTTCCCAACAATTAAAAATACGGCACGAGTTCCCGCCCGCGCAGTTGACCATGATATCGAGCGTGCCGAACGTATCTATCGTGTTTTTAACAACCGCGGCCGCCTCGTCGAAATTTCTTACGTCGCACTTTGCCGTAAGCAGTCTGCCGCCGCCCGTAAACTCGCTTTTAACGTTTTCGAGCGCCGCTCCGTCGCAATCGACGAGTACTACGTTCGCACCGTCCTCGTACATGCGTTTACCGGTAAGCAATCCCATCCCCGAAGCCCCGCCCGTAATTATCGCGGTTTTGCCAAGAAACTCTCCGTTCATAACGATACCTCGCAAAAATTATGATATTTTTTATTATATCCTATTATAACAGCTTGACTGTTTCTTTTCAATCCAGTATACTATCTAAAAATATCACTATTCTATCGCGAGGTTAATTTTACCGTGAAACTGTCCGACGCAAACATATCGAAACTCATATTGAACGTATATTCAGACAACCGCGCTTACGAATGCGACTACACGGCGTCCCCGCGCCCGTTCCACTCTATCGCGCTGATGCTCCGCGGTTCCGGCGAACTTTACTATCGCGGGCAGAGTGTTCCCGTCGGGTGCGGCGACGTATTCCTTATCCCGCAAAACTGCACTTACGCTTCGAGGTGGATTCCCGAAAACGGCGGCGTGTCCATGTTTTCCATGCATTTCTCGTTCGAAAAGCAGCTCTCCGACTTCGCCGAAAACTTCTACCCGGTGCAGAAATACCGCGCGGAAAATTTCAACGGTCTTATCGAAAAATACGAAAAGCTCAGGGGGCTTTTAGCGGACGAGCGCGGCGCGGCGGCAAGCGCGGGCTGCTTTTACAAACTTATCGGCGATATACTGCCGAAGTTCGATTGCGAAAAGCGGATCGCGAACGAACGCGTACAACCCGCCGTCGACTATATCGCAGAAAATTGCACGAAAGAATTGTCGGTCGGAGAACTCGCCGGACTGTGCTATCTCAGCGAGCCGAGGTTTTTCGCGCTGTTCAAAGCCGCCACGGGACTTGCTCCCATCGCGTACAAGAATACCGTGCGGCTGAAAAAAGCGGCGAACTATCTCATCTCCCGCCCCGATAAGTCCGTCGAAGCGGTGGCGGAAGCGCTGAACTACTCTTCGCCCTCATACTTTATCCGCGAATTCCGCAAAGCGTTCGGCGCCACTCCCGCCGTTTACCGCAAAACCGCCTCCGAAGCAAAATTGTAAAGTTTTAAGAATATCTATAAATACAATCGCATAAATTCTCGTCTTTTACAGGAAGCATGATTTCCGAGTATAAAAATTCGCATCGTCCATTCGGTGCGAATTAAAATAAGTCGGACGTTTCCGGAAACATTTCGGCAACAATTTACAAAAACGCGCCCGAAATATCCGCTTTCTGGCGCGGCTTTGCTTGTGCCTTTGTTTTTGCTTTCGCCGCCGGAAATCACACCATTTTCGAAATTTCCTTTTTCAGCCGCTGAATAATCTTTTTTTCCAATCTCGAAATATAGCTCTGCGAAATTCCCAGCATATCCGCCACGTCCTTCTGCGTCATTTCTTCGCCGCCGGAAAGGCCGAAGCGCAAAAACATAATCTTGCGTTCCCGCTCCGAAAGTTTCGTCAGTGCGTCCTTTAACAGTTCCTTTTCCGCGCGGTCCTCCACGCCGCCGTACACGCTTTCCGCGCTTGTACCCATCACGTCCGATAACAGCAGTTCGTTTCCCTCGAAATCCGTATTCAGAGGCTCGTCGAACGAAACCTCGCTTTTCAGGCGCGCCGTCCGCCTGAGATACATTAAAATTTCGTTTTCTATGCACCGCGAAGCGTATGTGGCAAGCTTGATATTTTTATCCGAGCGGAACGAATTGATCGCCTTGATCAAGCCTATCGTTCCAATCGAAACCAGATCGTCGCCGTCCACGCCCGTGTTATCGAATTTCCGCGCGATATAAATCACAAGGCGCAGATTGTGCTTGATCAACTCGCCCTTGATTTTATCAGCTTCGGTTTCTTCGCCCTTTTCCAGTTTCTCCAGCATCTCGCGTTCTTCCTGCGGCGAAAAAGGCAGCGGCAGCGCTTCCGTGCCGCATACGTAATCCACCGCGTCCTCTGCGTCTATCCTGCGTAAAAAACTCCGTAACACTTCTATAAATTTCAACGCCTTATACCTCGTCCGTTTTTGTTCCTTTTCCCTGCGCCGCCTCTCCCGCGGCGATTTCTTCCGTCGGTTTCTCCTCCGCCGTATTTAGTTCCGCCGCAATCCTCCGAATCTCCGCCGCGCTCGTTTCCTTTCCCTGCGCCGCATTATCCTCCATTACCGAAGCACAACAAGCGGGCAACAGCACGGAATATCCGCCTTTTCCGCCCGCGGATACGTGCGCGGAAGGAGAAAAATACACCCGTCGGAAATACCGTTTATTTATTGTATGCGCCTGCGTTTCTTCATATATCAGAAGCGTGCCCGAAAAAATTTTTATTTTTTTCGTTCCGCTCACCGTGCTTATCGTAAAATCGCGCGTTTCCGTACACCCGTCCCACAGCAAAAAAGCCAGTTCCGGCGAAATAAAGCAAATCGGCGCTCCGTCTCCCGCCACGGCGCGGTTGCCGCTGTCGATCAGTCCGTACGCCTCTACGCCGCGCGTTTTTCCGTCGGCGCAAAGTTCGCAGCGGCGGATAAAGCGTGCCGTTTTCTGCGCTTTAAACAGTCTTTTTGCCCCCGCAACGCAAGCAAAAACAAAGAAAACGCACACGGGAATCTGCCAGGCTTTCAACGCCGCGCCCGTATAATCGATGGCAAAAAACACCCCTGCCAGACACGCCGAAAGCAGAAAAAACACGCATAAAAAGCGTAAAAACGCACAAAAACAGGCTTTTTTCTCCGTTTTTGAAAGCGTAAAAAACACTTTCGGGCTTTTCAGCCGCGCGAAAAAACACATCAGCGCGCCTGCCGAAACTTTGATGAAAAGCGCTGCGACGTACGGAACGGAAATCAGCGCGAACACGCAGGCAAACGCGGCTCCGAACGACGCGGCGCACACCGCGGGAAGCGCCCGCACGCGGGTTTTCGTGCTGCGGAACGCCAGAAAAAGCAACATGGAATCCAGCAGAAAATTTTCGATAAAAGCATATTCTATGTACACCTGCATCGTCTGCCCGCCCTCCGCGTCATTGCGCCCGCAAACGCATTTCACATACGATTATAGCAGAAAAAACGGCATAAAAAAGCGCCTTTTCGGCAGATTTTTAGCGAAAAAAGGCGATAAAAACGTGCAAAAACACGGAAAAAATAAGCAAAATGAGGGCTAAATCACTTCAAAACAGCGCAAAAACGCCGTATATACATACAAAAAGCAGCCTTTTTCATACAAAAAAGACTGCTTTTTTTACACTTTTTTATCGGTTTTTAACGATCTTCACGGAAGTAGGCAAGTCCCAGTGCCGCGGGCGGTTGATTTTCCTTGCTGTCCATTACGCTGGTAACGATAAGCACAAGCACCGTTACGACGTAAGGCACCACGTCGAAGAGTTTAATCATCTTCAGCGGAATGGTAAACACGCTGGACGCCACGGACAACGCGCCGAAAATAATCGAACCGAGAATGGCGTAGTTCGGCTTCCACAACGTGAAGATAACAAGCGCGACGGCAAGCCAGCCGAACGATTCGATGGGCGCTTCCACAAACGTTGTGCCGTTCGACTTATCCATGACGTAATACAAGCCGCCGAAGCCGGCAATGACGCACCCCGCGATGATGGAAAGGTATTTGTACTTTTCCACGTTAATGCCTACGGCGTCCGCCGTGGCGGGATTTTCGCCGATGGCGCGAAGCTGCAACCCTTTTCTTGTTTTGAACAGGTAGTACCACACAAACAGCGCGAGGAAAATGGAAAGATATACCATGACGCCGTGCGAGAAAAAGATTTCGCCGAACGAACCGAGCTTATCCGAAAACGTAAATAAATTTTTGAAGCTCTTGTGCGCGCGGATGAGGTAATCCGAATTGATTCTTGTGCCGAAGAACTTCATAAAACCTACGCCGAACGTGGTGAGCGCAAGCCCCGTTACGTTCTGGTTGGCGCGGAGCGTAACCGTAAGGAACGCATAAATCAACGCGCCGAACGACGACACGAGCGCCGAAAACAACAGCGCCGTAAGCACCAGAAAGAATCCCACGGGCGTACCGTCGCCGATCGCCGACATATAAACGGATACGCCCCAGCAGCCGCCGAACGCGCCCATGCACATGATGCCCGGAATACCGAGATTCAGATGCCCCGATTTTTCCATGACCGTTTCGCCCGTGCTGCCGAAAAGGAAAATGGTGCCCATGCGAATGGCTTTTACAAGTAAACTGATAATCATTTCTTTTCGTCCTCCGTCTGCCGATCCGTTTCGTTTGCGGCTTCGCCGGCGCCCTGCGTCGTTTCAGCCGTTTTTTTGCGTTTGAAAATTTTTCCCGCTTTCGCGGTAAATTCTTTCCAGCCGCCCGCCGCTTTGATGGAATAGGTGATGAAAAATTCGCAGCCGATGACGAAGAAGAACACGATACCGATAATCATATTGGAAAAATCGGTGCTGCCGAGAGAGAAATCCGTATTGATCTGCCCCGTGCCCGTCTGCATGACCACCACGAACAGCGCCGTGCCGATCATAATCAGCGGATTGAATTTGCCGAGCCACGCGATAAGAATGGCGGTGAAACCGAGCGTAGCCGTTTTTTCCGATACCGTGTGGGAAATGGCGCCGGCGTACAAAAAGCCGATAACGCCGCAGATGGCGCCCGATAACACCAGCGTACGGATGATTACTTTTTTTACGTTGATTCCCACGTATTTCGCCGTGTTGGCGCTTTCGCCCACCACCTCGATTTCGTAGCCGTGCTTGCTGTACTTCATGTACACGAACACGAACGCCGTCATCAGCGCGACAATCAGAATGGGCAGCAGATATTTGTTGCCGAGCTGCGGCAGCCATGCGCGCTTGCTCATCAGATTGACGATACCGATATTGATTTTCTGATACTTCGTCTGCTTATAGCAGAAGTGATTTACCAGCCCCGCGGCGATGTAGTTCATCATCAGCGTGAACAGCGTTTCGTTGGTGTTGAACAGCGCTTTGAAAATTGCGGGAATCGCCGCCCAGAGAACGCTGACGGCGATTGCCGCAAGCAGCATGATGATAATCACCACGCCCCCCGGCACTTCATCCGGCACGTTGATCATGCAATAAATTGCCGCAAGGCAGCCCATCAGCACCTGACCGTTGGCGCCCATGTTCCAGTATTTCATACGGAACGCGGGAACGATGGCAAGCCCGAACGCAAGCAGCAAAGCGGTATCCTGAAGAAGCGTCCACGGATCGATGAAAAGGCCCTTTACGAACGAGCCGAAAATAGCGAACGGGTTGCGCCCGATTAAAATCGTGCTCATGACGCTGCAGATAATCACCGCGGCAAGCACGGAAAGGACGCGGATTCCCGCCGCTTTCCAGAACGGCATCGACGCGCGCTTCGTGATATGAAACAGCGGTTCTTTTACTTTCTTCGTTGTCGATTCAGTCATTGACAGCCTCCTTCACGCCGTCGCCGTTTCCGGCGGATTCCGTTTTTACCATCAGCAGACCGATTTCGCTCTTGTTTGCGGTTCTGCCGTCTACGACGCCCGTAACCTTGCCGGAACCGATGACGAGAATCCGATCGCACAGTTCGATGAGCACGTCGAGATCTTCGCCGACGAAAATGACCGCCGCGCCGTTTTCTTTCTGCTTGTTTAAAAGATTGTAGATGGTATACGACGAATTGATGTCGAGTCCGCGTACGGGGTACGCCGCCATTAAAACTTTCGGCGCGGAAGCGATTTCGCGCCCGACAAGCACCTTCTGCACGTTGCCGCCCGAAAGCCTTCTTACGGGCGTATGCGCCGAGGGCGTAACCACTTCCAGTTCTTCGATGATTTCGTCTGCCAGTTTTCCCGGTTTGCTGCGATCGAGGAACACGGAATTGCCCTTACGGTAACTTCTGAGCATCATGTTATCCACGATGTCCATATTGCCGACGAGCCCCATGCCGAGGCGATCTTCGGGAACGAACGAAAGGCGGATGCCAAGTTCGCGGATTTGCAGAGGCGTTTTATCTTTCAGATCGATGATTTCGTCCTCTTTGAAAAGCACTTTTCCCGCGTTGACGAGTTCTTTGATTTCTTTATCCGTTTTGCCCGTAAAATCGACGGTTTCGCCGTTTTCGTAGCGGAACGCGCCCTCTTTCGCCAGCTCTTTCACGCGGTGCATATCTTTGTGGAAGAACGTTACGGGCTTATCCTTTTTGGGGTTGTGGAAAATCATATCGCCGCTTTCCAGCTTCTGCAAGCCGGCGATGGCTTCCAGCAGTTCTTTCTGCCCGCTGCCCGCAATGCCCGCGATACCGAGAATTTCGCCCGATTTTGCCGTGAACGAAACGTTATCCAGTACCTTTACGCCGTCGTGGCTCTTTACATTCAGACCTTTGATTTCCAGTCTGTCCTCGCAATTTTCGGGCGTGCTGCGTTCGATATTGAGCGCCACTTTCTTGCCCACCATCAATTCGGTGAGTTTGTTTTCGTCGGCGTCTTTCGTAGCGATTTCGCCCACGGATTCGCCCTTTCTTAAAATCGCCACGCGATCGGATACGGCAAGCACTTCGTTGAGTTTGTGGGTAATGATGATGATGGACTTGCCGTCCTCTTTCATTTTACGAAGCACGGCGAACAGTTTTTCCGTTTCCTGCGGGGTTAAAACGGCGGTGGGCTCGTCCAGAATGAGCACGTTGGCGCCGCGGTATAACACCTTTACGATTTCCACCGTCTGTTTTTCCGAGACGGACATATTGTAAATTTTTTTATTGGGATCGATTTCGAAGCCGTACTTATCGGCGATTACTTTCACCTGCGCGGCGACTTCCTTTTTTTTGTACAAGCCGCTTTCCATTTTTCTGCCGATTTTCGCGAAAAACTTCGAAAAAGCGTTCTTTTTATCGTCTACGGGTTTCGGTTCGTTTTTCTCGCCGAGAACGATGTTCTGCGCGGCGGTGAATACGTCCACCAGTTTGAAATGCTGGTGAATCATGCCGATTTTATACGCGAACGCGTCCTGCGGGGAGCGGATAACCGCCTCTTCGCCGTTGACGAACGTTTGCCCTTCATCCGGGAAATAAATGCCCGAAATCATATTCATCAGAGTGGTTTTGCCGCTGCCGTTTTCGCCGAGCACGGCTAAAATCTCTCCTTTATACACTTTGAGATTTACGTTTTTATTTGCCACGACGCTTCCGAAATACTTCGAAACGCCTCTCATTTCCAGCGCAATTTCTCTTTCCACGCGCTACCTCCGTTGAGCCTATCCGATAAGACGGACAGAAAAAATCATTTAAAAAGCAGGATAAGGCGGAGAAAATCTCCGCCCTTTCCTTTATGTTGAATATTTTTTCAGATTAGTTAGCGGCATTCTGAAGTTTGGTGATGCCGTCTACTTCCAAATCGAAGTAAGGAGCGGCGCGGAACTTGGATTCCATGAATACCAGCTTGCCGTTCTTTTCTTCCACAACCTTCGTATCGCGAGTGTACTTATCGTCCGTATCAACGTCCGCAAGGAGGTCTGCCGTAAGAGTCTTGCCGCCGCCATAAGTGAAGTCGGCAAATACGAAACGGGTACCGTTTTCAAGTTCTTTCTTAGCCGCGTCAATCGCCTCCTGCGTGCCTTTCGCAGCAACGGAAGTGTTGAGGTCGATGAGCTCTACCGAACCGGTAGCGATCGTGCCCGTCCAGTCGGCGTCGATTCTTTCGCCGTTCATCGTGCAGTCGATCATGTATTCGAAATAAGGAGCCCAGTTGATTCTGGAAGAAATGATGTAGCTGTTGGGGCCCTGCGCTTTGGTGCTGCCGTTGTAGGAAACGTTGGGCACTTTGTTTTCTTCGCAGGCGTTGGGAGCGCCGTAGGAATCGGCGTGCTGGGAAATCAGCTTGCAGCCGTCTTTCTGGATCAACGTTTCGGCGGTATCGTGTTCGATATCGGTATCATACCAAGAACCGGTGAAACGAACCTTCATGGTAACGTCGGAGCAAACGGATTTAGCGCCGAGATAGAAAGAGGTGTAACCGGAAACGACTTCGGCGTAAGGGAACGCGCCTACGTAACCCATTACGTGATCGGCAGCGGTAGAACCGATTTCGTTGAGCTTCATGCCTGCGGCGATACCAGCAAGGTATCTGCCTTCGTAAATGGAAGCGAACGCATTGGAGAAGTTCTTCATATCAAGCGTGTGCGCTTTCGTGCCGGTAGCGTGGCAGAAACGGACGTTCGAATATTCCTGCGCGGCCTGAATCATGAAATCTTCGTGCCCGAAGGAATCGGCGAAGATTGCCTGGCAGCCCTGCGAAGCAAGTTTTTTCGCCTCATTGTAGCAAGTTTCGTTTTCGGCGACGCCGGTTACAAGAAGTACCTGTTCTTTCGTAAGACCTTTGTTTTCAGCCGCTTCGTACATCGCGTCGATGAAGTTCTTATCGTACGTGGAAGAGGAATCGTGAAGCGTGATAAGACCGATTTTGAGGTCCGCTTTGTTTACCTTTTCGAAGGAGGATTTTTCCTCGCCGCATCCCGCAAGCGCGGCGGTAACGCCGCATGCCATCACAGCCGAAAGAGCCAGAGATACAAGTTTCTTCATAGATTTTTTCTCCTTTGCCCGGACGTTTTTTCGCCACAGGCTAAAAAATTTAATACGTTTTTATTTTCTGAACGAAATTTCGCTTTCGTTCATACTTTCGATGATTGCAAGGGATTCCACTTTATAGCCCTTCGCGCGCAGCTCGTCGCCGCCGCCCTGAAAACCCTTTTCAATCTCCGCGCAGCACCCCACAACCTCGGCGCCCGCCTGATTCGCTATATCGATTAACCCTTTCAAAGCGTTGCCGCCGGCAAGAAAATCGTCGGTAATCAACACTCTGTCGGCAGAAGAAAGATAATCTTTCGTTACCGCCACGTTGTAGGTTTGTTTGTGCGTGTAGGAATATACCGCCGCGCTGTACTGCTCGCCCGATACGTTTGCGGAAGGATGCTTCTTCGCAAAGACCATGGGCACGCCCAGTTCCATTGCCACCGCCGTGGCGAACGCGATGCCGGAAGCTTCTACGGTGAGCACTTTCGTGATGCGCTCGCCTGAAAACAGGCGGCGCGTTTCTTTCGCCATTTCTTTTAAAAATACCGCGTCTACCTGCTGATTGAGAAACGAACCGACTTTCAGGACGTTGCCCGGAAGCACCTGCCCTTCTTTGAGTATTTTTTCTTCCAACGCTTTCATTTCGTAAAACCCTCTCCTTCGTGATCCCGACGTTTTTTTCAGCCGCCTGCTTTTCCGAGCCTGCAAAAAAAATAAAAGGCGAGAAAACACGGTTTTCTTCGCCAATACCGTTTCTCCCCTTTCCTTTACGAAAAAAAGAAAAAGGAAAAAACTGCTCGATAGTCGCAGTTGGTTTTCGGGTACTGCGGTAGAGACATTCCCACCACTTCAGGGAACATATATCGGCTTTTACGTTATGGAATTTTGTTTGCCCTCACGAGCTTGTCTACACTATACCACACTTCTTCGGAATTGTCAAACGCAAGCCCGAAAAAAAAAGAAAAAAACTTTTTTTTGTGATTTTTTTTCACTTATTGTAAACTTTTTCGACACAATTTCCGTTCGGCTTTTGTTTTTTTCGGGATGATTCGTCTTATTCCGCATCCGCGGTTTTGTCTTCTTCCGCAGTTTTTTCGTCTTCTGCGGGTTTTTCGGGAGAACGCAGCCCCACGCCGCCCACGCCGACGAGATTATCGACGGGAAGCGTGAAAACGACGCCGCCGCCGTCCGTTTTTAAGCCGACTTTTTTCAAAATCGCTTCGGTAATCGCGTCTTTGCCGTCGTTTTTGGCAAGAATCAGCAAAACGTCCGTTTCTTTCTGCAGCGTTACGCCGATAAGCTGTTCCGCCTTTTTATCGCCGAGCGTTGCCGCCGTGAGTACCGTGCCGCCCGCGGCGCCCGCCGTGCGCGCGGCTTCCATCGCCTCTTCGGCAAAACCCTTTTGCATTGCGGTTACGATGAGCGTATACTCTCTTTGCTTTTTCACTTTTTTACCTCCGTTTTTTTCCGTATCGGAAACGCTTTTTTTCAAAGCGTTCGCCACGATTGCCGACGCCCCCGTAAGCGGCACCGTGAAGCAGATTCCTTTCCCCGCCAGATACAGCGACATGTTTTCGCGGATTTCTTCGAGCACCGCTTTTTCCGCGCGTTCCGGAAACAGAGATACCACGATTTTTTTATCCGTTTCGCCCAAGCCCAGATAATCGAGAACCGAGCTGCGCGCGGTGCCTTTCGCGTCCGCTTCGTAAGAAAGCGCCGCGCAGGACGCATTGATGAGCTCCGTGAGCTTTTCCGCGTCGCGCAGGGATAAAATTCCGACGAGCGCTTTTAAATTGCCGCCGCGTTCCGCCGCGCCGTTTCCCGTGCGTTCCGCCGCCCGCGCGGACTTCTTCGATTGCAGTTTTTTTAATACCGTTTTGCCTTTTTCCATAGTCGTTTCCCCGTCAATCCACTTCGAAATTGAGGAAGGTATCCTCTTCGCTTAAAAACGTGCGTTTATAAATCGCCGTTTTGCGTTTGTATGTTACGCCGAGTATCTGGATGGAAATGAGCGGCGCGAGCGCGACGAGCGCGACCGAGCCGAACGCGAGCGTCATCGTCTGCCCCGGCGCGAGAATTTCGCAGGCGCCCTTTGCCATGGGCAGCACGAACGAGGACACCATGGCGCCGCTTGCCACGCCGCCCGAATCGAACGCGATGCCCGTGAACATCGACGGACAGAATATCATTAAAATCAGCGCGACGGCATAGCCCGGCATCAGCACCCACATGATGTTAAAGCCCGCGATGATACGGAAAAACGCCAGCGCCACGGCGAACGACACGCCCGCGCAGAGTCCGCGGTTCATCGCCTTTGCCGAAACGGCGCCCGCGCTGGTATGTTCCACTTCTTTATTGAGCACATACACGGCAGGTTCCGCCGCCACAATGAAATAGCCGATGATTGCGCCGACGGGGACGAGCAACCGGCCGCCCGCGATTTTTGCGAGCGTTTCGCCCATCTTCGCGCCGACGGGCATGAAACCGACGTTGGCGCCCGTGAGAAACAGCGTGAGCCCGACGAACGTGTATATAAGCCCTACGCCCACTTTGATTGCCTGACGCTTCGTAAAGGCGCGCGTGAACAGCTGAAACAACAGGAAAAACGCCGCGATGGGCGAGAGCGCCAGCCCTACTTCCTTTAAATATTCCGCAAGCCCCGCACCGTAATCTTTCAGAACGTTGCGCGTGGTTTCCG
>ERZ779729.286-NODE-286-length-54941-cov-10.639161_pt1 | contig 54941 bp, 53 predicted proteins | sample MGYA00511072_ERZ779729 | MGnify/ENA primary metagenome ERZ779729 (study PRJEB29588, sample SAMEA2156675) | human gut metagenome | biome: human gut; feature: human-associated habitat; material: faeces | place: Denmark | collected 2008/2010 ...
CAGTTTGGTTCTCTTTTTTTGTTCCGGTGTTACCTATGTATTATATCTCAACAAACATGATGAAATCACACGCAAATCCGCCTTTTTTCGCAGAAATTAGGCGGGATGACTTGATTATTCGGGGGCAGATAGCGTATAATAGACGCGGAATTGGATTCTTAGGAGAGATGAGTGATTATGAACACGCCACAGATTCAGGATTTTGCGGGTAAACGCATCCATATGATTGGCATCGGTGGCTCCAGTATGTCCGGTTTGGCTCAAATGCTTCAGCATTTGGGGTATCAGGTGACGGGCTCGGATCAGAATGACGGGTATCTGATGAACGACGTGCGGCAGGCGGGTGCGAAAGTAACCATCGGCCACCGCGCGGAGAATGTCCACGGCGCGGATTTGGTGGTCTATACCGCGGCAATTCCGCTGACGAACCCCGAACGCGCCGAAGCGGAGCGGCTGCATATTCCGTCGATGGAACGCGCGGAGCTGCTGGGACAGCTGATGCGCCACTATGCGCGCGCCATCGGCATCTGCGGTGCGCACGGCAAGACGACGACGACCTCCATGCTTTCGGAAATTCTCGTCGAGTGCGGGCTTGACCCGTCGGTGCATATCGGCGGCAAGCTCGATGCCATCGGCGGGTCAACCCGCATCGGTCACAGCGATATTTTTGCTGCCGAAGCGTGCGAATTCAACCGCTCATTCCTGCATATGCATCCGACGATGGCGGTTGTGCTGAATATCGACGCGGATCACTTGGACTGCTACAAGGATATCGACGAGATTGAGGAGACGTTCGGGCAGTTTCTGCACCTGCTGCCGGATAACGGCGTTGCTATCGGCAAGGGGACGGATGAGCGCGTGGTTCGCCAGCTTTCGCGCCTCAACTGCCGGACGATTACTTTCGGGCTGACGGCGGATTGCGACGTACATCCTGCCGCGCTGACGGAAGATGATAACGGCTATTATACATTCGACCTCTGCGTGCAGGGGAACATCTTGGCGCACGTCAAGATGGGCGTGCCGGGGCGCTTCAATGTCGAAAACGGGCTGGCGGCGCTCACTGCGGCGTGGGTGCTGGGCGCGGATATGGCGAAGGCGGCGGAGAGCTTGGCGCGCTTCACCGGGGCGCATCGGCGATTTGAACTGACGGGGCTGCTCAATGGCGCGGAGATGTTCCACGACTACGGGCATAATCCGGCGGAAATGCGCAATGCCGTCGCTATCGCCCGCAAGCGCTGCAAGGGGACGCTTTACGCTGTTATGCAGCCGCACACGTTTGACCGCGTGAAGCATCTCTTCAATGACTACCTGACGTGCACCGAAGCGGCGGACGTGACCGTCGTCATGGATATTTTCAGCGCGCGTGAAAAGCGGGAGAATTACCCTGATTTGGACAGCGGCAAGCTGGTCGCCGGAATGCAGGCGCACGGGCTGAACGCCGTATGGACACCGTCGTTTGACGATACCGAGGCGTACCTGCGCGCACACTTAAAGCCAGGCGATTTGGCAATTACGATGGGCTGCGGCGATGTCAATCTGCTGAACGAGCAGATTGAGCAGCATGAGAAAAGCGGACGATAAGCCCATAAATCAGCGGCAAAACGGCGCAAATTCCGGTTTGCCCCTTTTCTTTATCGTGTTCCTATGCTATAATAAAAGGCAGTCTGCCGCCAAAAGCGGGAGCATTTTGCTGTGTTTAAGGAAGGTGAGCTGCACATGCAGCAGTATCCTGTTCGGACAATTGATTTGGAAGCGCTGCGGGAGAATGTGCGTCTATTGCGCTCCACGCTGCCGGAAAAAACGAAGCTGATGGCCGTTGTCAAGGCGGATGCTTATGGGCATGGCATTGCAAAGGTCGCCCGTGCCGCGCTGGAAGCGGGCGCAAGTGCCTTGGCGGTTGCCCGCACGGATGAAGGCGCGGCGCTGCGTCAGGCGGGCGTAACCGCGCCGGTGCTGGTGCTGGGCGCATCCTCTGATGAAGAAATTGCCGAGGGCGTCCGCAACGAACTGACGCTGACGGTCTGCACGCCGGAAATGGTTGATACGCTCGAATCCTGCGCGAAGGACAGCGGCTTGACGGGGCTGATGCACCTGAAAATCGACACGGGCATGGGGCGCATTGGCGTGCGCACGGAAGAGGAAATCCGCGCGATTCTCGCCCGTCTGCAAGTCAGCCCGCATGTCCGCCTGACGGGGGCATTCACGCATTTTGCGGATGCCGATGGCAGCGATATGGCATATACGCGGATGCAGTTCGAGCGCTTTCAGCAGATGTTGATGCTCCTGCCGGACGGCATTGTGCGCCACTGCGCCAACTCCGCCGCCATTCACCGCTGCCCGGAAGCCGCGCTGGACATGGTGCGCGCAGGCATCTCGATGTACGGTCATCCGCCGGTGGAAACGGATCTGCCCCTCCGCCCGGTCATGACATGGCGGACGCAGGTGACGTTCGTCAAGACCGTTCAGCCGGGCGACAAAATCAGCTACGGCTGCACATTTACGGCGGAAAAGCCGATGCGCATTGCGACGGTAGCCTGCGGTTACGGCGACGGTTATCACCGCAACGCTTCCAGCCGAGCGCAGGTGATTCTGCACGGGCAGCGCGCGCGGGTCGTCGGGCGTATCTGCATGGATCAAATGATGGTGGATGTGACCGACATTCCGAACGTCAAGGCGGGCGACGAAGTGACCCTGATGGGCTCGGACGGCGCGGAGACCATCACGCCGGATGAACTCGGCTCCTGGTCTGACACGATTGGCTACGAAGTGCTGCTGGCGGCGACGGAGCGCGTTCGCCGCGTCTGGCTGCACGAGCACGAATGAGTGCGGAAAAGGCGGCGCTGCGAAAAGCGATTCGCGCGCGGTATCCCGGCAAAAATCAGCGAGACGCGGAAAGCGCAAGGCTCTGCGCCGTGATTGCGCAAAGCGGCCTGTTCCGCCGCGCAAATGTCGTTGCCGGGTATGTGCCGATGGCGCGGGAGGCTGATATCATGCCGCTTCTGCGCCTGACGCTGGATTTGGGCAAAACGCTGCTGCTGCCGAGGGTGGAAGGTGGGCGGCAGATGACCATGCGGCAAATTTGCGACTTGTCAGCGCTGATTCCGGGCGCGTACGGCATTCCCGAACCGCCGGAAAGCGCCTCGATTCTATCGCCGGATACGATTGACCTGCTGTTGACACCGCTGGAAGGCATTGCCCCGGACGGTACGCGGCTTGGCAAGGGCGGCGGCTACTATGACGGGCTGCTGCCGCTGAAAAACGGCATCGCGCTGGGATGCGCCCTGCCGTGGCAATGGGTGGATGACATTCCGCGCGAAAACTGGGATATTCCGCTGGGCGCCTGTGTGGACGGGGAGGAGATTCGGTACTTCAGCGGCGGGAAAAATCCGTCAAAATCATGAAAGGTGAGGAAATACCATGTCGGAAACGAAAAAGAAAACCGCTGCCCCCAAGCCTGTCAGCAAAAAGCCGTATTTGACGGGCACGCCGCTGGATTCGTCCTGCATCGGCGGTGCGCTGCGCTTCTTCCTGTATCTGCTGATGATGGCAATTGCGTTTCTGTTTCTGGGCGCGGTGCTGAGCTTTGACAGCTTCACGCTCCGCCTCATCATCAATCTGGCGGTCGTTCTGCTGCTGCTGACGGTCATGTTCCAGTCTGGCGCAGCGGCAGGCAGCGTTGCGGTCAACGCGGGTGAACTGGCGTATCAGCGCAAGGAGTCGAACCGAATGCTCAATGACGCGGAAATCCGCGCGTGCTATCACCCGCTCAAAGGCTTTCTGACAGCGCTGATTGGCTCGCTTCCGCTGCTGATTGCCGCGACCGTGCTGGCTTGCACGACGCAGCGCCAAATGACGAGCATCGGCGCGCTGCCGACGTGGGTCAGCAGCATGATGGACAATGTCGATAACGGCGCGGCGCTGGCAGTGTACGCGCAGGACGGCGGCGTCGCGGGCATGACGATTCTGCGCATGGTGATTCGCACTTGCATCCTGCCCGCCGTTAACATTGTCGGTGCGACGAACAGCGACGTAATGCTTCGCTTGGAGCAGTTTAGCCCGCTGCTGTGCTGCCTGCCGATGATTGCCTATGGGCTGGGCTATCCGCAGGGTGTCCGCATCCGCTCACAGGTGCAGGCGGACATTGCCGCCGGCAAGCGCAAGGCGCGCAAGAAGGCGAACAAGGAGCGCAAGCAGCGCACCGCGCAGAACGGCCCGGAGCAGCTGAATTAAGTGGAGGAAACCCACATGCGAATCATCGCCGGAACAGCCCGCGGCACAGTCATTGACGCGCCGCTGGGGAGAGATACGCGCCCAACGCTCGACCGCGTTCGTGAAAATGTGTTCAATATCCTTCAGCAGCAGGTGCGGGGTGCGCGGGTGCTGGATTTGTTCTCAGGCAGCGGCGCAATGGCGTTTGAGGCGGTCAGCCGGGGGGCTGCATCCGCCGTGCTGGTGGATGTGGACAAAAAGGCGCATCAGGTGGAGGAAGCGAATTGCCGCAAGCTGCGGATGGACGACCGCTGCCGCCTGTTGCTGATGGATTGGCAAGCCGCCGTATCGCAGCTCCAGCGCGCGGACGACCGTTTTAACCTTGTGTTTCTTGATCCGCCGTATGCCATGCACGACCTCTGCGGCGTGATGAATGCGCTCAAGCCGCTGCTGGCGGAAGATGCCATCATTCTGGTCGAGCATGAGGCAAAGACGTTCCCATCCACCCCGGATGGCTTTGATCTGTACGACAGCCGCAAGTACGGCATTGCGGGCGTGAGCTTTTTCCGCCTGATTCACACGGAGGAATTGTAAATGGAACGCATTTGCGTTTATCCCGGCAGCTTTGACCCGGTTACGCTGGGTCACGAGGATGTTATCCGCCGTGCCGCGAAGCTGTTCGACCGCCTGATTGTCGCCGTGATGCACAATCCGCAGAAAACAGGCTGCTTCCCCGTGCAGGAGCGAATGGCGCTGCTGGAGAAGCTCACGCGTGATTTGCCGAACGTGACCATCGACTGCTGGGATGGGCTGCTGGTGGATTATGTGCGCACGCATCAGGCAAGCGTTGTTGTCCGCGGGCTTCGTGCCGTCAGCGACTTCGAGTCCGAGCTGACGATGGCGCAAATCAACAGTCATCTGCTGCCGGGCATGGAGACGATTTTCCTGATGACGCGCCCGGAACATTCGTGCATTTCATCCTCTGCCGTCCGGGAAGCCGCCGCGTTCGGTGCGGATATCCGCGATTTTGTCCCGGCGTGCATTGCCGAGGATGTGACCACGCACTTTCATCGCGCACAGAAGTGACCCAATACACCCGCTTGAGCGAAAGCAGGAGAGGAGCAGACGATATGCTGAACAACTCGCAGGGTTCTCAGGGAAACAATGACCTTCAAACCGCTCAGAACGCAATTGCCATCCTGATTGACCAGATCAGCAAGGCGCGTGGAGTTGGGCGGACAATCGTTATCGACAAAAACTGGCTCAACAACCAGCTCAGTGCTTTGCAGAACAGTCTGCCTGCCGCCGTGCATCAGGCACAGGCGGTCCTGAAGGAGAAGGAAGTCACCCTGTCCCGTGCGCAGCAAGAAGCGGAGATGCAGCGGCAGACCGCGGCTGATGATGCGCAGCGCCTAAAGGCACAGGCGGAGAAAGAAGCCGCCGCCGCGCGCGCCGAGGGCGAAAAGGCACGCGCCGATGCGCAGAAGGATGCAGAAGCCGCCAAGCAGGAAGCCGAGCGGATTCGCGCTGGCGCAGTGTCTCAGGCGAATGCGGATGCCCGCGCGATTATCGACAAAGCAAATAACGAAGCGCGGAATATCATCTACAAGGCGCAGCAGGACGCCAATCGACTTGTGCAGGCGGATGCCATCCGTCAGCAGGCGGAGAAGGAAGCTGAAACGCTCACTGCACAAGCAAATGAGGATATCGCCAAGCGGCAGGCGGACTGCCAGCAGTACATTGCGGGTCAGCTTGCGAATCTGGACAGCTACATGACGCAGATGCTGCAAAACGTTCGCAATGCGCGCAGTCAGGTGCGTGGACAGTAACGGTTTTTCATGGAAAGCAAATTTTCTTGCAGGTGTTACAATCAATTCACCAGAAATTCATGCAGACTTCATATTCCTGCACTAAGATACTCTTGCAAGCGGCGGAAAGCCACCGTCCACCGATTGCAATCTCCTTTTTCCAGGCATTTTCCCCAAAGGGAAATGCCGAACCTCCCTATCCTCCATACAAAGCAAAGCCCGCCAATGCTGTGAAGCGTCGGCGGGCTTTGTGATTGGGCGCATAAATTTTCCGAGGCACGGAAATGCTTCTCCGCATAGGGAGGCGTGAAGCGATGCGGAAAAAGCAGGTGCTGCAGCTGCTGACAATGCTGACGGCGACCGCCGCCGTGTGCGGGGGACTCTTCCTGCGCCATCAGCCAATGGAAGTGGCGGCAGTGCGCGTGGAGAAGGGGAACATCTGCCGCACGGTCGGTGTCGCAGGGACGGTCTGCTACACGCAGGAAACGCCCGTCACGGCAATGGTCAGCGGCATGGTGGACGCGCTGTATGTAATCGAGGGGGAGCGCGTGACGCAGGGGCAGGCGCTGGCGCGGATCAGCGGCGGTACGGCGCAGGAACAGGCGGTGCTGGCGCTGATGACGCATTTGGATGCCGACGGGCGCAGTGCCCTGACGCAGACGCTGGCAGAGGGCAGTGTCCTGCGCGCGCCTGTCAGCGGGATTGTGCAGCGCGTGGCGACGGCGGCGTATGCGCCTGTGCAGGCGGGGAGCATCCCCATGACGATTGCAGCGGGCGCGCCGGAAATCGTCTGTCTGTGCGTTCCGGCGGATGCGGAAGATGTGCGCGTCGGGCAGCTGGCGGACATCAGCACAAATGGCAAGCATTGCGGCTACGCGACGGTCGCGAGCATCAAGCCGATGATTGCGGAAAGCTCTTCCGCCTATCGCCTGATTTTGACGCCGCAGGACGGGCTGACCCTCAGCCCCGGCATAGAGGTGGAAGCGCAGATTACCGCCGAATATCACGCGCAAGTCACAACGCTGCCGCTCAGTGCCATTACCCCCGACGAAACGGTCTGGTGGATTGCTGATGGCATTTGCACAGAAATTCCCGCGCAAATCGTGCAGACGGACGAAAATAGCGCGTGGGTCAGCCTGCCGGAAGGAATCAGCGTGGTGAACGGCGAATTTGACCGCTGTCAGCAAGGCGTTCGCGTCCGGATTGCGGAGGGTACGCCGTGACGCTGCGGGACGCGCTGGATTTTGCGCTGACCAGCCTGCGCGGAAATCTGGCGAAATCACTGCTGACGGTGCTGGGGCTGGGTGTCGGCGTTGGCGCGGTGCTGACAGTGCTTTCGCTGGGCGACGCGGGCGAAATCCGCGTGGAGGAAGAAATCGCACGCTTGGGTGTGGACAAAGTATGGTTCTGCGCGGAAAATCCAGCGTATCCTCTGACGGAGGATTGCCGCGCTATCGCTGCTTCCACGGGCGCGGATGTTTGCCTTGGCGCATCGACGATGGACGCGGTGTCGCTCGGCGGGCAAACCGTCTATGCGCAAATTGCCGGATATGACGATGGCTTAGAAACGGTGCATCACCCCAGCAGCGTGCAGGGACGCATGTTCACCGTGCGCGAGTACAGCGGTGAAAGGGTCGCCCTGCTTGACGAGACGCTGGCGGGGCGCTTGAACGCGGCGGTGGGGGATTTCATCAACTGCGGCGGGCGGCGCTACTTCATCGTCGGTGTCGTCGCGGGGATGCCCGCACAGAGTGCGTCACTGGGCAGTGGAATGCTCCTTCTGCCGCTGCAAACGTGGCAGGATGCCTATGCGCTGTCCCCAACAGAACTGGCGCTGGCCGTCCCGAAGGGCGAAAAGGCGGGGGAACTGGCTGAGGATGTTTTGGCGAAGCTGCACAATCTGCCGGGAAAATATCTCTCCGTAACGCTGGAAAACGAGATTGACGCTGCAAAGTCGGTCGTGCGGATTTTCGTGATGGTACTGGCGTGCGTGGCGTTTGTGTGCGTTGCGACAGGCGCCATCGGCGTGATGAACGTGCTGCTGATTTCCGTACGGGAGCGGCGGCGTGAAATCGGACTGCTCAAGGCAATTGGCGCAACGTCGCGGCAGGTGGCGCTGCTGTTTCTACTGGAAGCGGCGGCGTATGCGGCGCTGGGCGGGCTGCTGGGGATTCTCCTCGGCTTGGGGATGACGGCGCTCTTCGGCGCGTTGATTGGCTTAATGCCGCAGGTGAAGCTGCTGCACATGGGACTGCTGCTGGCGGGTGCGGCGGCGCTGGGGCTGAGCTTTGGCGTGATTCCCGCGGCAAAAGCGGCAGGACTTCCTCCAGCGCAGGCACTTAGAACCGAGTGATTTTTTTGGGCAATTTGTCTACAAAAAGCGGTTCTTTTCAACCATGAGAGACATTCTGCACAAGGAATTGCGCAAAGAATTGGCAATCCGGCCTATTTACGATTTGGCGAAAAACAGGTATAATATCGACAGTGGCCAAGCAAGAGGAACCATTCGCAAGCGTGGTGCTGGCCAACCGGATTACGAATTTTCGTGAGGAGGAATTCATTATGGCAAGTGTATCCCTGCAGCACATCTACAAGGTGTACGCCGGCGGCGTGACGGCTGTCAGCGACTTCAACCTCGACATCAAGGACAAGGAATTTATCGTTCTGGTCGGCCCGTCCGGCTGCGGCAAGTCCACCACCCTGCGCATGGTTGCCGGCTTGGAAGAAATCTCCGACGGCGAACTGTATATCGGCGACAAGCTGGTTAACGACGTTGCTCCGAAGGATCGCGATATCGCGATGGTGTTCCAGAACTACGCGCTGTATCCGCACATGACCGTGTTCGACAACATGGCGTTCGGCCTGAAGCTGCGCAAGACCCCCAAGGACGAAATCAAGCGCCGCGTGGAAGAAGCTGCCCGCGTTCTGGGCATTGACCACCTGCTGAACCGTAAGCCGAAGGCTCTGTCCGGCGGCCAGCGTCAGCGTGTTGCTCTGGGCCGTGCTATCGTCCGTGAGCCGAAGGTCTTCCTGTTCGACGAACCGCTGTCCAACCTGGACGCTAAGCTGCGCGTGCAGATGCGTACCGAAATCACCAAGCTGCATCAGCGCCTGCAGACCACCTTCATCTACGTTACCCATGACCAGACCGAAGCTATGACGATGGCTTCCCGTATCGTGGTCATGAAGGACGGCGTTGTGCAGCAGGTGGATACGCCCCAAAACCTGTACGACTTCCCGGCGAACGAGTTCGTCGCAGGCTTCATCGGCTCTCCGCAGATGAACTTCTTCGATGTGCGCCTCAAGCGCGAAAACAACGAAGTTGTTGCGTACTTTGGCGACAACAAGATCGTTGTGCCGCAGGGCAAGGTTTCCAAGTTTGTGGATGAGTCCTATGTGGGCCGCGAAGTTGTCATGGGCATCCGCCCGGAAAACATCCACGACGATGAAATGTTCCTCGCCAACGCTGCCGATGCGGCCATCGACGTGAAGGTCGAAGTGACTGAAAAGATGGGCTCCGAAACCTATCTGTACCTGACCACTACCGGCAAGGAAGGCAACATCATCGCTCGCGTCAACCCGCGCACGACGTCCGTCGCTGGCGCTGAAATCAAGGTGGCGTTCGACGTGAACCACCTGCACTTCTTCGACAAGGAAACCGCCCGCACCATTCTGGTGTCCGATGCTGTTCCCGCGCCGACCAAGACCAATCTGACGAAGTAATTCACTTCACACAGAATTTTCAGGAAGCACTTTCTCCGTGATGGGGAGGGTGCTTCCTTCTTTTTGATCGGCAGAACGTTTGTTTTTGTGCTAAATTCACAAAAAATTTTCGCTTTTCAGCAAAATTCGCTTTCCTCCCGCGCGAAAGTGTGCTATACTGAAATAGGATATTCGGACACAAGCGCCGCGTGGGATGGCGGCGCGAAAGGGGCGTATACCTTTGATGAACAAACGTTTGCAGGAACAGGTTGACAACGTGCTGAATCGCCTGAGTGTACCCATCACGATTCTGGATGCGGATTCGGACAGACTGCCGGACGGGATGCCGCTATCTACGCTTCGACTGACTGAGGGCGAAGCGCGCGCCATGCTGGGCAGCCTGTATATGGCGGTGCCGCCGCTGCATATCGTGCTGACTTGCGCCGAGCAGCAGCCCGGCGCGCGCGACGTGCTGCAGCTGGCGGCGATGTTGATTGCCGCGCTCGACCACTCCGGCGAAAATCGCACCGAGAGCAGCAGCGACGTGTATTGCCGCGCGCTCCGGGGCGACCTGATGGGCAGCGAACTGGAGGCGCTCAGCCACGAGCATCAGCTGCCGCAGGAGATGGATCGCACGGTCATGCTCTTCCACATCGTGCAAACCGAAAACGAGTGCGCCTATGACCTGCTGCGGGACATTACGCCGGTGCAGGACAAGGATGTGCTGCTGAACATGGATCGTCACACCGTTGTGCTGATTAAGGAAATGACGGACGTGGAAACGATTGATGACCTGCACCAGTTTGCACAGGCGCTGCAAGAGACGCTGATGGGCGAAACGGCGCACCAGATGACCGTCGGCATCGGCAAAATGCGCCGCACCATCGACGAATTGCGCGACAGCTACAACGAAGCGCGCCGTGCTATTGAAGTCGGACGCATTTTCAAGCCGGAAGAAAGCATTTATATTTACAGCCGCCTGATTCTGGAGCGCTTCCTGATGGAGCTGCCGCAGGACATCAGCGCTTATTATCACGGGCTGCTCTTCAACCGCAAGAATCAGCTCCTGTTTAACGAGGAAATGCTCTACACCATCGAAATGTTCTTCAAGAAGGACTTGAATCTGTCCGACACGGCGCGTCAGCTTTATATTCACCGCAACACGCTGGTGTATCGGCTGGACAAGGTGCAGCGGCAGACGGGGCTGGATTTGCGCTCCTTCGACGATGCCATCACCTTCAAAATCCTGATGGAGTTGAAAAAAGTCAGCGGCGACAAAGCGCCCCGGAAATAAACGATAAGGAGGATTTTTCCCATGAAAAAGAAACTTGCGCTCGTGCTGTCTCTTGTCCTGTGCTGCGCGATGCTCAGCGGCTGCACGACGCTCACCGCTCTGATGGGCAAGCAGATGGCGAATGCCGCCACCGACGATACCAGCGGCGACACCGTCACGATTTCCCGCGAGGAGTATGAGAAGTACAAGCAGTTCGACAAGCTGCTGGAACTGATGGACATCGTGGATGAAGGGTACTTCGAGGACTACGACAAGCAGAGTTTGCTTGACGGCGCGGCGAACGGCCTGCTCTCCGGGCTGGGTGATCCGTACACCTTCTACTACACACCCGAAGAGTACGCCAAGCTCTGGGAGGATGACGAAGGCGAATACGCGGGTGTCGGCATCCAGATTTCCACGTCCTATCTGACGGGAATCTGCACCATCAGCCGCGTGTTCGACAACGGCCCGGCGCATGAGGCGGGCGTCCGCAAGGGCGATATCCTCTACAAGGTGGAGGATTTGTATGTCAACTCCAGCACCATTAACGATGCGGTAGATATCATGCGCGGCACGCCGGGCACGGATGTGCACGTCACGTTCCTGCGTGGTACGGAAGAAATGGCGTACACGCTCACGCGCGCGAACATTAACGTCAACCGCATTGATTCCATGATGCTGACCGACGAAATCGGCTACATTTATCTCTACGACTTTGCAGGCGACTGCGCTGAAAAGTTTGAAACAACCGTTAATATGATGGTGGAGAACGGCACGAAGGGCTTGATTATCGACCTGCGCGACAACCCCGGTGGCTGGGTGAACGACGCGCAGAGCATCGCCGATATCTTCCTTGACAAGGGGACGCTGTGCTATTTGCAGTACAAGAACGGCGAACGCTACTACTACCGCACAAAGGACGGCAAGGTGGAGATGCAGCTGGTGATTCTTGTCAACGAGAACAGCGCATCGTCCTCCGAAATCCTCACCGGTGCACTGCGTGACCGCGCGAACGCGACCGTTGTTGGCAAAAAGACCTACGGCAAGGGCATCGTGCAATCGGTCGTGCCGCTCTCCGACGGTTCTGGGATGCAGATTACCGTTGCGCAGTACTACACGCCCAACGGCTACGCGGTGCACAAGCAGGGCATCACGCCGGACGTGGAAGTGGACGGAGACAACGGCATGTACGAGTTGGGTGACCTGACCGACGCACAGCTTGCAAAAGCGCTGGAGGTCATGCAGGAAAAGCTCGCGGAAACGAAATAATCACCAAAAGCCGGGGGAGCACAAACGCTGTCCCGGCTTTTTGCATACGAAAAAAGCGCTGGAACGTACATTCCAACGCCTTTTTGCGTTTGAGAGACGAATTAGTCCTCGTCCTCTTCAGCATTCTGTTCTTGGAAGATTTCAAAGACGGCGTTCAGCACGTCCTCGTCCTCCACACCGGAGTAGGTTTCCTCGTCGCCTTCGCGAATGACCTTGAGAATCACCACTTCGTCCTGCTCGTCGTCATCCTCAATTTCTTCATCGTCCAGCGGAATCATCACCATGTAGTCGTCGTTGTTGTACTCGACCACGTCCAGCAGCAGGAACTCCACATCGTTGCCGTTTTCATCGGTCAGCGTGATGATGTCCTCGTCCTGAATTTCGCTCATCGTCAGCCTCCTGCGTCACTCCGCGTCGGTGAACATGCTGTCGTCGCCCTCGTCGCCGTCGGCGAAGTTGTAGTCGTCGGCGAACATCTGCTTAAATTCCTCGAAGATGGCATCGGTGATGCTGTCATCCTCTTCCGGAACAAATTCTTCCGTTTCGTCATCGACGATTTCAGAGCGGAGAATTACGACCTCGTCGTCATTTTCATCCTGCGGGACCAGCACCACATACTCGTTGTCGCCATGTTCCATGCGGGCGGCGATGTCATAGAGATATTCCGTGCCGTCCTCGTCGGTCATCACGACCACGTCCAGATCATCTTCATCCTGCACGTCCTGCGGATTCAGTTCAGGGGTGTTGGGGGTATCAGTCATGATAGCTGCCTCCTTCAATTGCACTTAGGAACCTCCCACATTGTAGCACATCGGGCGCGCTTGTGCAAGCGTTTCCGGCGTTGACAGGCGGAAAATTTTATGATATTATCGGGAAAACGCGGAAAGGAAGATTGGCGAATGATACCAGCGGCGATTCAGGCGCTTCTGCCCCAACATCCGGGAGAAGAGAACCACATCGGGCATTCGGGCGCGCAGGTGGTGATGTATGAGGACTGTGTGCTGAAAGTGCAGCCGGACACGGGCAATGCGGCGAATGAGGGCATCATGCTGCGGTTTTTGAAGGGACGGCTGCCAGTACCGGAGGTGCTGGCGGAGGCGGTGCAGGGTGGAATGCGCTATCTGCTGATGACGCGCCTTCGCGGGCGGATGCTCTGCGACGAAACGTTTCTGGACAATCAGCCGCTGCTGGCGCGCCGAATGGCGGATGCGGCGGAGATGCTCTGGCGCGTGGATATTGACGGCTGCCCTTGCTCGTATGCGTTGGACGACGTGCTGCGAAAAGCAGAAGCGGACATCGCCGCTGGGCGCGTTACCATTGACACCGCGAATCAGCCGGACACATACGGCGCAGGCGGATTTGCATCGCCGGAAGCGCTGCTGGCGTGGCTGAAAGCGAACCGTCCACCGGAAACGCTCGTTATGTCTCATGGTGACTTCTGCCTGCCGAACATTCTCGCGGACGAAAAGGGGATTGTCGGCTTCATTGATCTGGGGCAGGCGGGCTGTGCCGACCGATGGCGCGACCTCGACCAAGGCTTATGGAGCATGTGGGCGAATACGACCGGGCTTTTTGGCGGAAGGGCGCGCACGTTCGACCGAAATACTCTCTTTTCCGCGCTGAATCTCCCCCTTGATGAGGAAAAACTGCGCTACTACTCGCTTTTGAGCGAACTTTGCCCCTGAAAAAACGCCGCTCACTGCCATTGTCAAGCAGTGAACGGCGTTTCGTCGTCAGCGGATAACAAGTTCCATCGGGTAGTGGTCAGAGCCGCGGATTCTGGGGTGTGCGTTCGCATCGACTATGCGCTCCACCATGCGTTCGGACACAAGAAAGTAATCCAGCCCGCCCGCGCGAATGCCCTTGCGATAGGCGAACGCACCGGGCGCGGTGTCCGGATGAACGTAGCGATAGGCATCAACGAAGCCGCTTTGCAGAAGCGCCGCCATCCCGCTGCGTTCCTCGCGCGTGAAGCCCGGAACGTGCATTCCCTGCGACTTTCCGGCTAAATCCGCATCGTTGTAGGCGGCATTCAAGTCCCCGCAGAGAATGACGGGTTTCTGCGCATCAAGCGCCTGCAAATGACGAAGCAGCGCGTCATTCCACGCGACACGCTCTGGCAGGCGGCTCAAATCCGCCGCGACGTTCGGCGCGTAGGCGTTCATAAGGTAAAAGTCACCCAAATCCGCCGTAATCACACGCCCTTGCGTATCCGTTTCATCCTCGCACAAGCCGAAGCGAGAGGATACAGGCGTTCGCAGTGTCAGCACCGCTGTGCCGGAATAGCCGGGGCGGTCGGCGTAATTCCAAATGCCTGTAAAACCCGGCAAATCCAGCTCACCTTGACCAGCCTGCAACTTCGTCTCCTGCAGGCAGTAAACATCCGCGTCCAGCCGCGCGAAAGCATCCAGCAGCGTCCGATTCATCAGTGACCGAAAGCCGTTGATATTCCACGAAATCAGCTTCATTTCTGCTCCTTACCGGTATCCCAGCGCGTCCCACTCCGGCGGGTCGGTGCTGTCGCGCCCGGTGTAGCATTCCGGGAAAAGCGCTGCCGTCGAGTACGGCTCATCCGCCGCGTACAGGTGCGAAAGGTCGCCTGACTGCATACAGCGGAACACGACCTCACCCTTCACGCGCTCTTCCGTCACCAGCGTGGTCACGCTGGACGGCTGCGTGCAGAAGCCGTGCCACAGCAGCATCGGCGACACGCCCAGCAAGTGCCCGATGCACGCCATCATGATGCCGAAGTGGCAGAACAGCACAATCGTGTCCGGCTGGTTATTTTCGCAGCGGTACAGATGTCCGTCGCGAGTCATACCGTAGCGCGCCAGCAGCGCATCCATGCCCGCCTGTGTTTCACGCCAAATCGCATCGACCGTGCCGACGCGGAACAGTTCATCCTCCGTCCAGTGATTCACGTCGTACAGCAGCGGATGCCCCTGCCACAGCCGCGGCTTGTAGTCCCACGGAATCCGCTCTGCGCCCGTTTCCGGGTCAATGCTCCGCCCGCGGAACTCCGCCAGCCACGGCAGCGTTTCCGCCGTGCGGTGCGTGCGCTCCAAGGTGTACCGCGCGGTTTCCTGCGCACGCCCCAGCGGGGAGGCGTAGAAGTCCCGCACGTCGAGTTTTGCCAGCCGAAGCGACAGCAGCTGCGCCTCCCGATGCCCTTTCAAGGTCAGCGAATCGTGCTTGTAGTCCGGTTCAGCATGGCGGACAAACATCAGTTTCATAGTTTCTATCCTCAGTCAAAAATCTGGAAGATGCCGCATTTGAGGTACTGCGTTTCCGGCGCGGCAGGCAGAATCGGATGGTCGCGCCCCTGCGTGCGGTACTCGACCTGACGCAGCTGCACATGCGCATCATGCGCCGCGTCGCGGACAATCTGCATGAACGCATCCGGCAGAATGTGCTGCGAACAGGAGCAGGTAATCAGGTAGCCGCCGGGCTTGACCATCTTCATCGCACGCAGGTTGATTTCTTTGTAACCCCGCGTCGCCGCTTCGATGGCGCTGCGCGTCTTGGTGAACGCGGGCGGGTCGAGAATCACCACGTCATACTTGACGCCCGCGCGGCTCTGCTCCGCCAGCAGGTCAAACGCATTCGCTTCGACGAAGTGGACGACGTTCTCCAATCCGTTCAGGCGCGCGTTTTCCGTCGCGAATTCGCAGGCGAAAGCGGAAATATCCACGCCCGTGACTTCCTTCGCACCGTAATGCCCCGCATGAAGCGCGAAACTGCCCGTGTGCGTGAAACAGTCCAGTACGGTCTTTCCCTTGACGAACGGCGCAATCGCGGCGCGGTTCTCCTTCTGGTCGAGGAAGAAGCCCGTCTTCTGCCCTTCCTTGACATCCACCCAGAAGTGGACGCCGTTCTCCACCATCTCCACGCGGTCGGGAACTGTGCCATACATCACGCCTGTCAGCTGCTCCAAGCCCTCCAAGCGGCGAACCGGCACGTCGCTGCGTTCATAGATGCCCTGTGGATGCACTTCTTCCACCAATGCATCCACCACATCCTGCTTGAAGCGCTCCATGCCCAGCGCCAGGCATTGCAGCACCAGCACATCGCCGAAGCTGTCCACAATCAGCGCGGGCAGGCGGTCGCTCTCCGCGAAAATCAATCGGCAGGAGCGCAAGTCCGCGAACGTGCGCCGGTAATCGACAGCTTCCTTGACACGGCGGAAGATGAACGCGCGGTCAATCGGTTCGTCGTGCAGGCTCATGATGCGCAGGGAAATCTGGCTCTGCGGATTGTAAAACGCCTTCGCCAAGAATTTGCCCTTGCTGGAATATACCGATACGATGTCGCCGGGGGTGAAATCGCCCTCGACGCGCGCAATATCGCTGCGGAACACCCACGGATGTCCGCCGTAGACCCGTTTTTCTTTGCCGGGGATGAGAATCGCATTGGCCATATGTCAGCCTCCTTATGCCTGATGCGCCGCCGCTGCGCCGATGAACGCTGCGAACAGCGGATGCGCCTTGTTGGGGCGGGAAAGGAACTCCGGATGATAAATTGTGCCGATATAGAACGGATGCGCCGGAATCTCGAATACCTCCGGGTAATTTCCGTCCGCGCTGAAGCCGACGAAATCCACGCCGACCTCGTGCAGCGGCGCAAGGAACGCATCATCCACCTCGTAACGGTTGCCGTGGCGCTCGTGCACCATCGTCAGACCGTAGATGGCCGCGGTGCGGCTGCCCTCGGTCAGCACGACGTCCATGCCGCCCATGCGCGCATTCTGTCGGCCATCGTTCTCGTCCACGCGGTCGCGCGGAATCGCTACCACCGCCGGGTTTGCCAGCCGATTGACTTCCGTCGAGTTCGCGTCTGGCAGCGACAAAAGCGACCGAACTGCTTCCACCACGCCAAGCTGCATTCCGTAGCCAATCATCAGGCAGGGGATACCCTTCGTGCGCGCGAAGTTCGCCGCCGCCATCATCCCCTCCGCACCACGGTGCCCGAAGCCGCCGGGGAGGATGATGCCGTGATAGCTGCCCAGCCGTTCCGCGGCGTTCGCTTCCGTCAGCTCGTCCGAGGAGATATAGTCCACATACACCGCCGCGAGGTTTGCGATGCCTGCATGGACAAGCGCTTCGTGCACAGACAGGTACGCATCATGCACGGCAACGTACTTGCCGACCAGCGCGATATGCACTTCCTGCGTCGGCGCGTCATAGCGGGCGACCATGTTTGTCCACTCGGTCAAATCCGCCGGGGGATTGTCGAGCTTCAGCGTTTTCAGCACCATGCCCGCCAACCCCTCTTTTTCCAGATTCAGCGGCACTTCAAACAGTGTGGACGCGTCCCGGTTCTGCACGACGTTACCCACCGGCACATTGCAGAACAGCGCGATTTTGTCCTTCGCGGACTGGCTGATGTTCACCTCTGTGCGGCAGACGATAACATCCGGCTGAATGCCGATGGCGCGCAGGGCCTTGACAGAGTGCTGCGTCGGCTTCGTTTTCATTTCGCCCGCAACGGACAAATACGGCATCAGCGCCACATGGATGAAGCAGGTGTTACCCGCGCCAAGCTCCCATTTCAGCTGGCGAATCGCCTCCAGATACGGGGAGGACTCAATATCGCCCGCCACGCCGCCGATTTCGATAATCGCAATATCCGCGCCGGAGTTTTCCGCCGCTGTGATGATGCGGTGCTTGATTTCGTTCGTCACATGCGGCACGACTGTAATCGTCGCGCCGTGGTATTCGCCGCGCAGCTCGCGCTCCACCAGGGCAGTGTGAATCTTGCCGGTGGTGATGCTCGCTTCGCCCTTGAGCGACTCGTCGATAAAGCGCTCGTAGTGCCCTAAGTCAAGGTCAGCCGCCACGCCGTCCTCCGTAATGAAATTTTCGCCGTGCTGCAAAGGGGACAGCAGCGCTGGATTGAAGTTATAGTAGGTGTCGCATTTCTGCATGGCAACCTTGTAGCCGCGCGCCTTCAGCAGCCGCCCCAGGGATGCCGCCGTTGTGCCCTTGCCCAGCGAAGAAACAACGCCGCCGGTCACAAATACATATTTCACCATCAAAATCCAACTCCTTTTCGGTCGTTTCGATAAAGAAACCGTCCTGTTCATTGTAGGTGTTTCGCGCTTTTCTGTCAAGGGGGAAGGTCGATTTCCGCTCTTTCATTTTTCTGGCGGATGTGCTACAATGGTCATAAACAATCGAAAGGGGAGACGCTCGTGATTCCTTTCCCGGAGTATCCGCGTCCGGCGCTGCGCCGAGACAGCTTTCTGAACCTCAACGGTTCGTGGTCGTACGCCATTACGGCGGATGAAGCCCTGCCCAATGCGTGGGACGGCGAAATCCTCGTGCCGTATTCGCCGGAGACGGCAGCTTCGGGCGTTCGGCGGACGCTTCAGCCGAATCAGTGGCTGCACTATCAGCGCATGTTTACGCCGCCGGATGGGGTTGGCGGGCGCGTGCTGCTGCATTTCGGCGCGGTGGACAATGACTGCGTGATTCTCGTCAATCATCGGGAGGTCGGGCGGCACAGCGGCGGCTACTGGCCGTTTTCGCTGGACATCACCGACTATTTGCAGGACGGCGAAAATACGCTGCATGTCGCCGTGCAGGATGCGTCCGACTGCGGCATTCAGGCGCACGGCAAGCAGAAGCTGACCCCCGGCGGCATGTTCTATCCCGCGCAGAGCGGCATTTGGCAGACCGTCTGGCTGGAGCGTGTGCCGGACTGCTATGTGCAGGAGCTGACGATTACGCCGGACGTGCCGACGCGCACGGTTCGTTTTGCCGTCTCCGTCAGCTCCGACTGCCTTGTTACCTTTCGCGTGACCGCAGACGACAGGGAAGTCGCTATGGCACGGAACACGGCGGTTCATAATTCTGCGAGTGTTACATTGAAACTGCCGGAAGAGGCGCTGCACTGCTGGTCGCCAGACGATCCGTTCCTCTACGATGTGGAAATTTCGCTGCCGGAGGACAAGGTGGAAAGCTACTTTGCCATGCGGCAGTGGACGTGTCAGCCGGATGCGCGCGGCATTCCTCGCTTCTGCCTGAACGGTCAGCCGATTCTGCTCAACGGGTTGCTGGATCAGGGCTATTGGGTGGATGGGCTGTACACGCCGCCGTCGGACGAAGCAGTGGTGAACGAATTGCAGCGCGTGAAGGCACTGGGCTTCAACCTCCTGCGCAAGCACGCAAAAATCGAGCCGCAGCGGTGGTATTATCACTGTGATCGGCTGGGGCTGATTGTCTGGCAGGATTTCGTCAGCGGCGGCGCACCCATGAAGTCGTGGTATGTGACGTACTTGACGAACGCGTTGCTGCCAGTCCTGCGGCATTTCCCAGATGTCGGGCTGTTCCGGCATCTGCTGTCGCGCCCAAATGAAGCAAGCCGGACGCTTTTCCTCCGCGAAATGTCGGACACGGTGAATACGCTGTACCATCATCCGTGTATTGCGCTGTGGGTGCCGTTCAACGAAGGCTGGGGGCAGTTCAACGCACGTCAGGTGACGGAGATTCTCCGCCGGATGGATGCGACGCGCCTGATTGACCAAGCGAGCGGCTGGTTTGACCAAGGCGGCGGTGATGTGTACTCCATGCACAACTATTTCTATCCGCTGAAAGTGCGGAAGCATCGGCGCGTAACGGCGCTGACGGAGTACGGCGGCATTGCGTACCCCATGCCCGGCCACTGCACGCATGAGAAGTCGTATGGCTATGGCACAGCGGAAAGTCGGGAGGATTTAACCGCGCGCTATCGCCAACTGCAGCTGGAAACGGTACTGCCGCAGCTGCAAAAGGGGCTGTCCGCGCTGGTGTACACGCAGGTCAGCGACGTGGAGGAGGAAATCAACGGCATTTTCACCTACGACCGCGAGGAGGTCAAACCGGACGAAACCGCCGTTCGAGAAATCAACGCTGCATTGGCGGCGGAGTTTGCCCGCTGCACCCGCAAAAAACCATAAACGCAAAAAATCGCCGTACCGGATTGATTTTCCGATACGGCGATTGCTTTATGTGATTAGGCATCCAGATGCTTGTCCGTGTCATCCGCGTTTTCCGTTGATTTCGGTGCGCCATCCGCCGCCTCATACGGCTGGACGGTATCCTGCTTCTGCTTTTTGCGGCGGTCGCCCAGCACAATCGGGTACGCGCCCAGCGCGCCGAACAGCAGCCCCACTGCGAGGTTCTTTGTCATTTCGGTGTGAATTTCGTCGCTCGTCTGCATCATTTCCAGCACATAGTCCAATTCGTTCGGGTAGAGCTTCTTGAAATGGGCAAGCTTAAACGAGTTCATTTCTTCTTCAGCTTCCTTGATGCTCTGCACACCGACAACAGCGACTGTTCCTACCGTACCGACGCAAATCGACAGAATCAGCATCACGATAATCGTGATGGCCTTCGCCTTGCCGGGACGCCCGTGCAGCTGATCATAGCCCTTGCCCGCCAAGAATGCCGTCAGCCACGCAACGATGCCCGCGATGTACCCCCATACGCCGACCAGCACCCACAGCGCCGTACCGATGAGCGCACCCAAGAGGGCGCCGAGAATGCCGGTCAGCAGATTGCCCTGCTTCTCCTCGTAAATCGACTCCTGATTTTCCACCGTGTTTACCTCCCTTTCGCGTTTTCCACAAGATGTTCTCATTATATCGGGGAATGGCTTCCGTGTCAAGTGTCAATCCGCCTGCAGCACCTGCGCCAACGCCTCTTTCGTGATGTCCCAGCGGAAGCCGCGCCGCGCCAGCATCGCCGCAATGCGCTGATACGTCTTGCGCGGATCCTCGTCGGGCTTTGCGTGCGCCGCTGCTTTTTCCGCCAGTGCAATCGCGTCCGCCAGCTGGTCGTCCTCGCCAATCGCGGATAGGGCTTCCTCTGCCTCATCCGCATCGATACCCTTGCGCCGCAGTTCTTGCGCAATGCGGCTGCGTCCCAGCTTGCGTCCCGAACGCGCCTCTACCCATTGCCGCGCAAAGTCCGCATCGTTGAGCAAATGCTCGCGCTCTAATTTATACAGCACCATCTCCACCGTGCAGGGACGATAGCCGACCCGCAGCAGTTTCTGTTCGATTTCATGCTTGCTGTGCGCTCGTGCCGCAAGGCAGGCAACTGCCCGATCCAGCGCATGGCGATATTGCCGCACCATCAGCCAATTGTCGTATTCTTCCAGATTGATGGGCTGACCCTCCGTCAGCGGCCGCTCGCGGAAGAGCGAAAGCGGTACGACGATCGTCTCCTGCTCACTGATGACAATCTGCATTTTGCCGCGCTGGCGGGTGATACGCGTGATTATGTCCATGATGGCATCTCCTGTTTCAGCGCCCATTGCAGCACATCGCGGTTGACCAGCCCCAGCCGCCCTGTTCGTGCCTCGCTCGCGCCGCCGTTGAGGAACACGACGGCGCGTCCCGTTCCTTCCTCGATGAACGCGCCGTCCACGCAGCCGTACGCGAATCCTTGATGCCCCAGCAGCTGGCGCGGCGAAATCTCCGGGCGATTGAGGATGACCAGCCCCAGCCCGTAGGTGCGCGTCGGGGTTGCGGACTGCCGGCGCGTCATTTCCTGCATGAGACTTTCGCCGATAAGACGCGTTTCGTCCATCGTGCCGCGCTGATGAATGAGCGTCAGCATCTGCAAAACAGACCGACCGTCGGTATACATTGCTCCTGCCGTATGCCCGTAATGGCATAGCGGATTCGGCTTTTGCAGCGGATGACGCCCCAGCGCCGTCACGCGAAGCTCCTGACCCGCGCGATAAGGCAGCACGCGCGTAATCGGCATGATTTCCGCTTCGTTCAGCGTAGACGCATCGAGTGTCGCGCGCATGTGCAGCGGACGGAACAGCATTTCCTGAAACAGCGGCTCAATACACAGCCCCGTCTGCTGTTCCAGAATGCATCCCAGCAGCCCAAAGCCGAAGTTGGAATAAATCAGCTGCTGACCGGGCGCACAGGCGCGAATCTCCGGCTGACGCAGCAGTTCGGTGTACGGCTTGCCCTCTTTCAGGCAACTGTCCAGCATCGGCAGGTCACGCAGACCCGACGTGTGGCAAAGCAAATGCCGCACGGTTACGCCGGAGAGCGCAGGGGCTTTTTCGCCGTCCGGCAATAGGGAAGCTGCCTCGCTGTCCAGCGCAAACAGTCCGTTGTCAATGCAGCGGAGCGTCACGAGTGCCGTCGCCATCTTCGTGATCGATGCGACGCGGTAGAGCGTGTTCTCCTGCGCCAGATGCTCTGGATTCGCCGTTGATGTGTCGCAGAGGGCGCAATTCGCCCCATCCTGCAGCAGCAGCGATGCGCCGAACACATGGTGCTTCGCCAGAATCCGCTCATAGTTCGGCAGACTCGTCAGCGGATGCCCGGATATGTGGTGCGTCATCTGCCCGCGGCTGTGCGGTGCCAGAATCGGTAGCGCCGCGCGGTAGAGCAGGTTTTTCGCTGGTGTCGTCGGCATAGTTATCCCTCTCTCTGCGGATTTTTCCGCGCGAATGTACCAATCAGCAGCCAAATCAGCCCGACCGCCGCGAGCGTGATGCTGACAATCTGGCTGATGCGAAAGCTGCCGGAATACAGGCTGTCCATCCGCAGCCCCTCGATGACCGCGCGCCCGATGCCGTACATGAGCATGTAGACTGCCAGCAGTTGCCCGTTCCACCGCTTGCGCTTCCGCACGCCGAACCACAGCACGAGGAAAATCAGCGCATCGACACACGATTCATAGAAGAACGTCGCCATATGCCACTCGTAGCCTGAATCGACCGGAATCAGCACCGCAGCCGGGAAAAACTGCCACTGCGGATTCGTAATCAGCCGCCCGTAGGCCTCCATGTTGAAGTAGTTGCCCCAGCGCCCGATGCCTTGCCCCAGCGCAAGCGCCGGAACAAGAATGTCCGCTAACTGAAGCAGCGGCATGTGCCGCACGGCACAGAAAAGCAGCAGCGCAATCGCTCCGCCAAGGATGCCGCCGTAGATGGCGAGTCCACCCTCCCAGATGCGCAGAATCCGCAGCGGGTCGGCGGCAAACACGTCCCACGAGAACGCGACGTAGTACAGGCGCGCACCGACAATGGCAGACGGAATCAGACACAGCGCGAGGTCAATCGCCAAATCAGCAGGCAGTTTCAGCCGCTTCTGTTCGTGACCGCACAGGGAAAGGCCAATCACAATCGCGCTGACAATCAGCACGCTGTACCACGGCACTGACCCAAAAGCATAGCGGCTTGCGGGCATTGCTCCCATTTCGTTTCCTCCTAATAGACCCGGAAAATGAACCGGCTTGTTCTATTATAATATGCCCGAAATTGGCTGTCAAGCATACCGAATTCAGCGTTTTTTCCCATATTGCCGCACGCCGATTTCATCGTTATCGTAACAGCCAAGGGACACCGCATCGTTGCCAAGGCGCTGCCGCAGTTTTGCCACTGCCGCTTCCACTTTTTCCTGTTTTTCCAGACCGACCGTCGGTTCTTTTTCGGCATTACCGACCGGAGTACACAAATCAAACAAGCTCAGCTGTTCCGTATATGCCTCGTTTTCACCGGACAGATGCGATACGCCGACGGTGATCGACCGAACAGGCGACTTCGCCGAAACCGACCAATGGTCTGTAATCAGCTGCATCGTCACCGTGCGAATTTCCTGCTGCAAATACGTCGGGTGCGGCAGGGTAACTTGGTGGGACAGGGTGTGCAGCGTCGGCGCTTTGAGCGTCACGCTGATGACGCTGCCTTTCAATCCGCTTTGCCGCAGTGTCGCCGCGATTTCATCCACCAGCACGGACACACCGCAGCGCACTTCCTCCATGTTGACCAAATCACGCCGAAAGGTCATGCCGCGGCTGACGGACTTCACTTCTGGCTTGTCCTCATAGCGCCGAACCGGGCTGTCATCCAAGCCGTTCGCGTACAGCCAAAGCTGCTCGCCGGACTTGCCAAGCATCCTCCTTAAGTCTGCGCGGGCACGCGACGCCAGTTCGCCGATGGTGCGGATGCCGTGGCGTGCCATCGTCTGCACGGACGCGCGACCGGCATAGAGCATCGTCGCGACGGGCAGCGGGTAGAGCATTTCTTGATAGTTCTCGCGGAAAATCAGTGTCGTCGCGTCCGGCTTGCGGTAGTCGCTGCCCATTTTCGCGAACACCTTGCAGAACGACACGCCCACGGAAATCGTGATGCCGATTTCCTCCCGAACGCGCTTTCTCAGCAAATCCGCCAGTTCGCGCGGGGACAGCCCGTAGAACCCTGGCGCGCCTGTCATGTCCAGATACGATTCGTCAATCGAAGCAGGCTCCACGAAATCCGTATATTCGCGGAAAATAGCGTTCATGCGCCGTGACACGCGCGCGTACTCGTCGTGATGCGGCGGAACGAAGAGGATGTTTGGACATTTCTGCCGCGCTTGCCAGATGGTGTCCGTCGTCTTGACACCCGCTTTCTTTGCCAGCTCGTTCTTCGCCACGACGATGCCGCAGCGGTCTTTCGGGTCGCCAGCGACCGCCATCGGTACATCCCGCCATTCAGGATGGTCTATGCACTCGCAGGAAGCGAAAAAGTTGTTGCCGTCACAGTGAAAAATCAGCCGTCCCGCCATCCGTACACCTCCTTTTCCGTCCTATTGTACGGCCATTATAGCACATCCGTTTGCATTTGAAAAGGCGAACAGCGCAAAAAGCACCCTCCCGCCGTCAAGCGAGAGGATGCGTCAAGTTATTTCTTCGTATTCGTTTCTTCCAACAGGCGCAGCACTTCGCCGAAGTATGTCTCCACTTCTTCGTCGGTCAGCTTCATTGCCTTTTGCAGCATCTCCGGAATCTTCTTCGGGCGCACGCGTGCGTAATACTCCGTCGCGCTGATGTTTTTCTGCCAGTTGCTGAGTTTCATGTTCTTCCAGCGCGCAATGTGGCGCGGCAGAATCGGCTCCAATACGTCGATAACCTCGTTGAAGTGCGCCTCGACATCCGGCCACTGGAAGTGCTTTTCCAGAATTTCCGCCACGCGCGTGAGAAATTTCGCCTTCATTTCCGGCACGGCAAGCAGCGCATTGAGCGGCTCGTGCCGGAAGCCTTGAATCTTCGCGCTGACGGGCTTGATGTAATACTCCAACGGCGTTTTATCCAGATTCCGCCAGCACGCTTCCACGTCGAACAGCAGATACTTCCACTTGCCGCCCGGCACGCGGTATACGCGCACGTTCGTGAAGTCCACATTGCCCAATATGATTTCGTACGCAGCATGGGTGAACAGGCTGTCCACGTCCAGCCGGTCGGTGACGTACTGCAGGTTTTCCGGGTCGTTCAGATCGTTTTTCTTGCAGAAATCCGCCAGTTCCAGCCAATCCTCGTTGCTGCCGTTCTGCGTAAAGCGGTTTGTGCCGGTGCGGGCGAGAATGTCGATGCTGTCAATCTCCTTTTCGTCCGTCACGCCCTCGTACTGTGCGATGAAATACTTGTTGATTTTCTCGCGCAGGTTGTAGTGCCCCCAGTACTGTCCATTGATGTACACCTGAATCACGACGTGGTCTTGGTACAGAATCCCTTCACCTTCCGCCAGCGACGATGCCACAATGTCGCGCAGGCGGGTCGCGTACGTATCAGAATTGGCGGCGCGGAGCAGAATGGACTTGTAGGAATCGTAGTCGCGCGTCGGGAAGGGGTTGAAGGCAAAGCGGTCGTTGCCGTACGCCTTGCGGGCGTAGAGAGCAATCGACTTCTGGGCGTTGATGCGCGCGGAATGCCCGGAGCAGGTGAATGTGCCCATTTGGTTGATTTCGCACATGCCGTCACCCGTGAAATACTCGATGTTGATGGGGTATTCAAGCTCTTTGTCGTAGTTGGGGATGCTGCCTGTGCCCTTGACCAGCGCGCCGGTTTTCTTGTTGAACAGATAGTCCTCGTCCGTAATCAAGGAGACAATCGGCGTCGCGGGGTCGTCGTTGATGAAGTACGTCGCGCTGACCGTGGGCGACGGGACGAGTTCGGGCTGAAACGCACGAATCCGAACGACGGTCGTTTCCTTGATGGTCAAGCCATCCGCCGGGAACTCCTTCGATTTCGCGTTCGGGGTGGAGCCGTCCGTGGTGTAGCGCAATGTCGCGCTGGACAGCACCGAGTGCGCCATGACGGTCACGCTGTCCGTGTAGAAGCCGCCCGCCGTGTCCAGCACAGGCGCATCCACCCGTCCGGAATAGATGGTCGCATCGTTCTTCTTGCCGCGTGTCGCGTTCTCGAAGAAGCCGTAGGTTGCTCCGTCATCGGCTGTACCGTAGCTCACGCAGCCATACTGTTGGGGATATTTCAGCTTTTGCAATTGATTGCCGTCCGCGTCCGAAAGATAGATGCTTTCGCCGGACGAACTGAGCGCGAACGTCGCGTAGAACTCGCTGCCCTTGCCAACGTCCACCTCGTCGCTGCCCGTGCAGAAGACGGTCAGATAGCCGTCCGCTTTGAGCTTCGTCCCCTGCGGGAACTGGAACTTCATCTTGTCCTTTTTGCTGTCGCTCAAATACCAGCCGCTGATATCGACGGTGGATTTGCCCGTGTTGTGCAGCTCAATCCAGTCGTAGGCATGTCCATTCTCGTATGTGCCGTTGGAGGTCATGATTTCGCTGATGACGACCTCCGCCAGTGCGCAGGCGGGCAGCAGAAGCATCAGGAGCAAAGCGGCGCAGAATTTTTTCCACATAGCAATTTTCTCCTTCCTGATTTCGGAAGTCTGGAGGTGGTTTCATGTCCATCATACCACAAAGGGAACGCTTTGTCTATCAGACTGCAGCTGATTTCGCCGCGTCCACCAGCGCCGCAAACAGCGCCCGATGCGGCAACCCGTCCGGTTGATTCCAGAGTCGCTCCGGATGCCACTGCACCGCGACGCAGAACGGCTCGTCTATCTTTTCCACCCCTTCAATGACGCCATCCTGCGCCCACGCCGTCGCCGTCAACCCAGACGCAAGCTGCTTCACCGCCTGATGATGGTGCGAGTTCGTCATCAGCGACTCAGCGCCAATGATGTGCGCCAAGCGGCTCTGTGCATCCACCCGCACGGGATGCGTCGCGACTTCCGGCGGCTGCGTCTGCTGATGGCAAATGGGGGAGTCAGGGCGCTGCGACGGCAAATCCTGAACCAGTGAGCCGCCCAGCGCGACATTCAGCACCTGAAGCCCCCGGCAGATGCCCAGCAGTGGCAAATGGCGATGGAGCGCTTCCCGGCACAGCGGCATTTCCCATGTATCGCGGATGGGTGTAATCAGCCCGCATTCCGGCAGCGTCTTTTCGTCGTAATACGCCGGATCAATGTCGTCGCCGCCCGCCAGCAGCAGGCCATCCAGCAGCGACAGCACCTGCGATGCGCGCGACACATCTTCCTGCGGCGGCAGAATCAGCGGCAGTCCGCCGCACGCGGAAATCGCCTCGCAGTACATCCGCTTCTGCTGAAACGAAAGGCGATCGTCCGACACACTTGCTGTAACCCCAATCACAGGCAGCATTTCAGTTTCCTCCAATTATATTATCATCTTCTGACGCCTAAACACGCAATTTGACATTTTTCAGACAAGAGGATGCACCGGGTCAAATTGGGCGCTGGCGAAAAGTTGCTCCTATATAATAGGATAAGACTATTGTATGTCAATCACTTCGCGCTGTCAATGTTGATTTTTGAACAGAACCAGCAGCACAAAAATGCATGGTCGTCGCGAAATATTGCATATCTAATAGGAGAAAAGTGCGATTTTCCGCGCATATGAATCAAATTTTTGCGGAATCTGCAAAAATACTTGCAAAATGAATTTGAGAATGCTATAATATCGCTGTAAACCACTCTGGTACCCTCGGAAAAAATAAAGGAGGCATCCCCATGAGTCAAGTACACGTTCTCAACCATCCGCTGATTCAGCATAAGCTGACCATCATGCGCAAGAAGGAAACGGGTCCCAAGGAATTCCGCGAACTGCTGGAAGAAATCTCCACACTGATGGTCTACGAAGTCACTCGCGACCTGCCTACCGAGGAAGTCGAGATTGAAACGCCCATCTGCAAGATGAAATCGAAAGTGCTTGCGGGCAAGAAGCTGGGCATCGTGCCGATTCTGCGCGCTGGTCTGGGCATGGTGGACGGCGTTACGAACCTGATTCCTGCCTGCCGCGTCGGTCACATCGGCCTCTACCGCGATCCCGTGACGCTGAATCCGGTGGAATACTACTGCAAGCTTCCCGCCGACGCGCAGGAACGTGAACTGATCGTCCTCGACCCGATGCTTGCCACCGGCGGCAGCGCGTCCGCGGCCATCAGCTTCATCAAAAAGCGCGGATGCAGTCACATCCGTCTGGTCAACCTGATTGCAGCGCCGGAAGGCATCAAGCGGATGCAGGAAGACCATCCGGACGTGGACATCTACGTCGCGGGCATGGACGACCACCTGAACGAGCATGGCTATATCGTTCCGGGTCTGGGCGACGCGGGCGATCGCCTCTTCGGCACCAAATAATATGGACACTCATCCGGAAAGAGGGTGAATGGATTGTCGCTGGAAATCATGAAAGGAATCCAGCAGGCGGAGGCGCAGGCAGACGAAATCCGCCAAACTGCGCAGCGTGAGGCACGCGACGTTGTGAAAGCCGTCGAAGCCGCCATCGCGCAACAGGAACGCGCCGCCGCCATTGAAAATCGCGCACAGTATGCGCAGGCGATGGAGGACAAAAAGCAGGAGGTTGAGCATCAGCTGACTGCACAGCGCGCCAAGGCAGGAAAGCAGCGGGAAGCGCTCTGCCAGCAGGCGCGCAAGCACCTGCCCGAAGCCGTCAACGCGATCTATGAAAGGGTCTTGCAGCATGGCAATCGTTGAAATGAAGCGCATCGACCTGCTGGCAATGCGGCAGGATCAGCGCAAACTTCTTCGGACGCTGCAGGATATGGGCTGTGTAGAAATCACGCCGCTTCAGGATGAGGCACTCGCGGAGTACCGCACAAGGGACGACGGTCGGCTGGAACAGGTCGATGCGCTCCTTGCGCGGCTCTCGTGGGTCATCCATGAATGTGCCGCCTACAATCATCAGCCTGCGCCCTTTATGGGCAATCTGCCTGAGGCGTCCGCGCAGGACGTCCACTATATCACGCAGCAGGAAGCTGCCTTGCAGGAAACGCTCCGTCAGGCGGAAACGCTGGAGAAGCGCAGCGGCGAATATCGCGGCCAGCTGATGCGCCTGCAAGTGGCACAGTCGCAGCTGAAACCGTGGCTATCGTTTGATTTGCCAATGGAGCAGATGCATAACACCCGCCGCGTGGCGCATTTCCTCGGCACGGTGAAAGCCGCAGAGCTCCAGCAGTGTCAGGAAAAATGGGCATCGCTCCCCGTGGTGGTGGAGCAGCTCAGCGCCGAACACGACACCGCCGCCGTCTGGATTTGTGCGCATCAAAGCGCACGGGAGCAGGTCGCCGCAGATTTGCGGGACGCGGGCTTTGCCCCGGCGCAGCTTCCGGAATTTACGGGAACTGCCGCGGAGCAGTCCGCACGGCTGGAGAACGAAAAGAACGAAATTCTTCGTCAGCAGGAAGCGCTTGTGCAGGACTGGAAGGCCCTCTCCGCCGAGCTGACGCACCTCAAGGTTTGGTATGACGCGCTGACGATTGAACGCGATCAGCTGGAAGCCGCCCGCCAGACCATCGGCACAGGCAAGGCGTTTCTCCTGCGCGGCTGGGTACCCGCTGAGGTCGCCCAGCAAGTGGCAGACAAGTGCCGCAGCCTTGCACCCACCTGTTCTGTGGATATTACCGACCCGGCGGAAGGGGATGAACCGCCCGTTCTGCTGGATAACAACCGCGTCAATGCACCCTACGAGAGCGTTGTCGAGGGCTTTGCGCTCCCGGCGTACCGCTCCGTTGACCCGACCGCGGTGATGGCGCCATTTTATGCATGTCTGTTCGGCATGATGCTGTCCGACGCCGGCTACGGTCTGGTGATGATTGTTGGCATTTTGGCGCTGATTTTCCTCAAAAAGCCCGCAAAGAAGAATGCCCGGCTGCTCTGGGTACTTTTCGGCGGCGCGGTGATGACCGTCGTCTGGGGCGCGGCGTACAACACTTGGATGGGCTTTACAGCCCCGTGGGGCGGTCTGCTTGACCCGATGAATGACCCGATGCCCGTCATGATGATTTGTCTGGCGGTCGGCGTGATTCACTTGTACGCTGGTCTTGGCATGGCGGCGTACCTGAATTTCAAGCGTGGGAAGCCGCTGGATGCACTCTACGACCAGTTCTCGTGGATTTTCGCACTGACGGGTCTTGGGCTGTACGCGCTGTGCGGCGGTACATTGCAGACGATTGGGCTGGGCTTGACCATCTTCGGCGTGGCGCTGCTGCTCTTCTTTGGCGGACGCGAGAAAAAGAATCCGTTCGCGCGTCTGCTGGGCGGTTTGAGCCAGATTTACGGCGCGACGAGCTGGATTTCCGACATTCTGTCCTACATGCGCCTGTTCGGCATGGGTCTGGCGACGGGCGTCATGGGGCAGGTCATCGACATGCTGGTCGGCATGATTTTCCAGAACGGCCCGATTGGCTGGATTCTCGGCTCGGTGCTGTTCGTTGGCGCGCACGCGTTCAGCCTTGGCATCAACGCCTTGGGCGCGTATGTTCATGCCTGCCGTTTGCAGTATATTGAGTTCTTCGGCAAGTTCTTTGAGGAAGGCGGCGTGGCATTCCGCCCGCTGCAGCGCCGGACAAAGTACGTCAGCATCCGCCCGGAAACCGGGAGTAAGGATGCATAACTTTCGATTGATTTTGAAGGAGGTCACCTGTCATGGAATGGGGTTTGGCGATTGGTTTGTTTGCTGCGGCGATTGCCGCGATTCTGCCCGGCATGGGCTCTGCCAAGGCGGTAGGTCTGGCGGGCGAAACGGCGGCAGGTGTTTGCGCTGAAACGCCGGAAGCCAGCTCGAAGCTGACGCTTCTGCAGCTGCTGCCCGCAACACAGGGCATTTACGGATTCGTTATCGCTATCGTGATTATGGCGAAGATTGGCATCATGGGCGGCAGCGGTGCCGCTGTGCCGGTGGATAAAGCGCTGATGCTGCTGGCTGCCGCGCTGCCGATTGCGCTGGTTGGCTACTTCTCCGCGATTGCGCAGGGCAAGTGCGCCGCCGGCTCTATGCTGATGGTCGGCCGCCGTCCGGAAATGCAGGGCAAGGGCATGATGATGACCGCGATGGTGGAAACCTACGCCGTTCTGGCGCTGCTGATTTCCTTCCTGTGCGTCAACGCCATCGTGCTGTAAGGGGAACATCATGAACGCAAACGCGATTCAGGAAAAAATCCTGTCTGACGCTCGCACGAGTGCATCGGACATCATGCGCGATGCCAACGAAAAAGCTGCCCGCCTGCGCGACGCGGCAGAAAAGCGGATGGCTGCCGCGCACAGCCGCCTGATGATGCAGGCTTCTGAGGATGCGGAGGCGGCCCGGCTGCGCATGGAGCGCATGGAAGAACTGGAAGAACGCAAGCGCCTGCTCAGCGACAAGCGCGCGCTGATTGACGAGGCGTTCGCGCAGGCACTTGACAAGCTGGAAGCCATGCCGTCCCAGCAGGCGCGGGCTTTTCTGATGACGGAAGCCGCTGCCGTGGCGGTTGGCGACGAAACCGTCATTCTCGGCAGCAAGAACCCCGGCTGGTTTGACGACAAGTTCCTTGCGGATTTGAATACGCTGCTGCAAAAGCAGGGCAAGCCGGGGCAGCTCACGCTGGGCAATGAAACGCGCGACGGCGAAACAGGGCTGATTCTGGCGAAAAACGGCATGGAAATCAGCTGCACGTTCGCGTCGCTGCTGGATAGTCGGCGGCTGGATATGGAAGCAGACATTGCGGCGATTCTCTTTCCGGATCGTCCGGCATAATCGCGAGAGGAGGACACGAAATGGCACAGCCAAGCGTGTATTTTTCCGCCGGGCGGCTGACGATGCTCCAGCGGAATGTGCTTGATGCTGCAGGCATGGAGCGGCTTCTCTCCACGGCATCCCTGCCGGAAGCGCGCAAAACGCTCTCCGAACTCGGCTGGACGGGTGCGGACATCACCGACCCCGAACAGCTTGCCGCCGACCGGGTAAATCAGGCGGCACAGGACGCACGCGCCCTGTCACCTGACCCTGCGCTGGTGGACTGCTTCCTGTACGCTTACGACGCAGCGAACCTCAAAATGCTGCTCAAAGCGCGTTTGCTGGGGCTGTCTGCGCCCGCGCTGTCGGACTGCGGCACGATTCCGGCGGATACGCTCCGCCACGCAGTCACCGACCATCGTTACAGCACGCTGCCTGCCGCTTTCCGGGATGCGATGAATCGTCTGGAGCAGAATATCGTCACCGGCATTGACCCGATGAGCATCGACGTTGCCATTGACCGCGCCATGTACCAGCTGATTTTCAGCCGCCTGAAAGGGACGCACAGCCCGGTCACGCTGCAGTATTTCCGCGGGCATGTTGATTTGCTCAACGCGGTGGCGCTGCTGCGCGTGCGGCAGATGAAGAAGGATGAAGCGTTCTTCATGAGCGTACTGCTGGACGGCGGCACGATTCGCGCGCAGTCGTGGCGGCTCTGCTTTGCGCAGCCGGACATGCTGTCCGCGATGCTCGCCCCGTATGGCGTGTCGGTCACGGAAGCAGCGAAGAATGCGGTCATGGACGGCAAGCGTCTGCCTGCGCTGGAAAAGGCAATGGACGACGCGCTGCTGGAGTTGTACCGCCCATTCCGCTTTCAAATCTGTCCGGAGCGGGCGGCGGCGTATTTCCTCGCCGTGCAGCGCGAAACCGCGGCTGTCCGCCTGATTCTGGCGGGCAAGCAGAATGGCTTCGATGCGGAAAATATCCGGGAAAGGCTGCGTGAACTGTATGTTTGAAGAAACAGGGGCAATGCAGCAGGAAAAGAAGCAAATGGGCGTGGTTGGCGAACGCGACGCTGTGCTGGCATTTAAGGCCTTGGGGATGCGCGTGATTGCTGTCAGCACGCCTGAAGAAACGACGAAAGCGCTCCACCGCCTGTACAGCGAAGGCATTCCCGTCATTTTTCTGACGGAGACGTGCGCGCAGCAGGTGCCGGAAACGCTGGAACGCTACAAGACCGACCCGAAGTGCGCCGTCATCCCGATTCCGGGCAGCAGCGGCGCAAACGGCTTCGGGCTGAGCCGTGTCAAGGCCAATGTCGAAAAGGCCATCGGCGCGGATATTCTGTTCAACAATGAGAAAGAGGGGACTTGACCCAATGGCGCAGCAAGGAAGAATTGTAAAGGTCGCCGGCCCTCTGATTGTCGCGGAAAATATGGCGGACGTGCGTATGTACGATGTCGTTCGCGTCAGCAAAAACCGCCTCGTGGGCGAGGTGATTGAACTTCGCGGCGACAAGGCCTCCATTCAGGTTTATGAGGAAACGTCTGGTCTTGGCCCCGGCGAACCGGTGGAATCGACCGGCGCACCGCTTTCCGTGGAACTTGGACCAGGGCTGATTGAATCCATTTTCGACGGCATTCAGCGCCCGCTGACTGTCATTGCAGAGAAGTACGGGATGCACATCACGCGCGGCGTGGAAGTGCCGAGCCTGAACCGCGATAAGGAATGGGGCTTTGAGGCGCTTGTGAAGCCCGGCGACAAGGTGACAGGCGGCACGATTATTGGCCAGGTGCAGGAAAGCGCCGTCGTCGAGCACCGCATCATGGTGCCGCACGGCATTTCCGGCGAGATCGTCAAGTGCGAAAGCAAGGTCGCGCGTCTGACGGACGTGGTGGCGGTTGTCCGCGACGAAAAGGGCGTGGAGCATGAACTGACCATGCTGCAGAAGTGGCCGGTACGCCGCGGGCGTCCCTATGCGGAAAAGCTCGCACCGAAAGCGCCAATGGTCACGGGTCAGCGTGTTATCGACACGTTTTTCCCGATTGCCTCCGGCGGCGTGGCGGCTGTTCCCGGCCCGTTCGGTTCGGGCAAAACCGTCGTGCAGCATCAGCTGGCAAAGTGGGCGGATGCGGATATCATCGTCTACGTCGGCTGCGGCGAGCGCGGCAACGAGATGACAGACGTTCTGCGCGAGTTCCCGGAACTGCATGACCCGCGCACGGGCGAGAGCCTGATGAAGCGCACCGTGCTGATTGCCAACACGTCGGATATGCCGGTTGCGGCGCGTGAGGCGTCCATCTACACCGGCATCACCATTGCCGAATACTTCCGCGATATGGGCTACAAGGTCGCGATTATGGCGGACTCCACGTCCCGCTGGGCGGAGGCGCTGCGCGAAATGTCCGGCCGTCTGGAAGAAATGCCCGGCGAAGAAGGCTACCCGGCATATCTGGCATCCCGTATTGCGGAGTTTTATGAGCGCGCAGGTGCGGTCGTCTGCCTTGGCGGTGATGATCGCCGCGGCAGCATTTCCGCTATCGGCGCTGTTTCCCCGCCCGGCGGCGATATTTCCGAGCCGGTTTCGCAGGCGACGCTGCGCATCGTCAAGGTGTTCTGGGGGCTGTCCAGTTCCTTGGCGTACAAGCGCCATTTCCCGGCGATTGACTGGCTGCAGTCATATTCGCTCTACATCAGCCGTTTGCAGGAATGGTTCAGCGACAACGTTTCGCCTGAATGGAACGAGCTGCGTGCCAAGGCCATGCGTGTCCTGCAGGAGGAAGCGGAACTGAACGAGATCGTGCAGCTGGTCGGCGTAGATGCGCTGAGCTGGAAAGACCGCCTGACGCTGGAAGTCGCCCGCAGCATCCGCGAGGACTACCTGCATCAGAATGCCTTCGACGAGGTGGACACCTACACGAGCTTGGCGAAGCAGTTTGCCATGCTCCGGCTGATTCTGGAATATCAGGAAAAGGGCAATCAGGCGCTGGACGCGGGTGCGAACCTCTCCGACGTGATTGCGCTGCCCGTCCGCGAGCAGATTGGCCGTGCCAAGTACATCCCCGAATCGGAAATGAAGCGCTTCGAGCAGATTGAAAGCGACCTGAGCAGTCAGTGCGCGGCGCTGATGGATGAAGGAGGCGAAGGCTGATGCTCAAAGAGTACCATACGATTAAAGAGGTCGTTGGCCCGCTAATGCTGGTGGAAGGCGTCAGCGGCGTGACCTACAATGAGCTGGTGGAAATCCATCAGTCGAACGGCGAAGTTCGTTCCGGCAAAGTGCTGGAAGTGGACGGCGACAAGGCGATGGTGCAGCTGTTTGAATCCTCCAACGGCCTGCGCATCTCCGACTCCACGGCGCGTTTTCTGGGGCGCGGCATTGAACTGAGCGTCTCGATGGACATGCTCGGCCGCGTTTTCGACGGCATGGGCAAGCCAAAGGATGGCGGCCCGGAGCTGATTCCCGAAATGCGGATGGATATCAACGGCGAACCTCTGAATCCCGCCGCGCGCAACTATCCGAGTGAATTTATCCAGACGGGCATTTCCGCCATTGACGGTCTGAACACGCTGGTTCGCGGGCAGAAGCTGCCGGTGTTCTCTGGCTCTGGTCTGCCGCACGCACAGCTGGCGACGCAGATTGCGCGTCAGGCGCGCGTGCTGGGCAAGGGCGACCGCTTCGCCGTCGTTTTCGGCGCTATCGGCATCACCTATGAGGAAGCAGATTACTTTATCAGCGACTTCCGCCGGACGGGCGCTATCGAGCGCGCTGTGCTGTTCATGAATCTGGCGAATGACCCGGCGATTGAACGTATCGCGACGCCGAAAATGGCACTGACAGCGGCAGAATATCTGGCGTACGAAAAGGGAATGCATGTACTGGTGATTTTGACGGACATCACCAACTACTGCGAAGCCCTGCGTGAAGTTTCCGCCGCCCGCAAAGAAGTTCCCGGCCGCCGCGGCTATCCGGGCTATCTGTACACCGACTTGGCTTCCATGTACGAACGCGCGGGCCGCGTCGTCGGCAAGGAAGGCTCGATTACGCAGATTCCGATTCTGACCATGCCCGAAGACGACAAGACACACCCGATTCCCGACCTGACCGGCTACATCACCGAGGGGCAGATTATCCTCTCCCGCGAGCTGTTCCGCAAGGGCATCGAGCCGCCGATTGACGTCATGCCGAGCCTGTCCCGCTTGAAGGACAAGGGCATTGGCGAAGGCAAGACCCGCAAGGATCACGCCGCCACGATGAACCAGCTCTTCGCTGCCTATTCGCGCGGCAAGGAAGCCAAGGAACTGGCGGTCATTCTTGGCGACGCGGCGCTGACCGACGTGGACAAGAAGTATGCGGCGTTCGCGGATGCCTTTGAGAAGGAATATGTTTCGCAAGGTTTCGAGACGAACCGCTCCATCGAGGAAACGCTTGACATCGGCTGGAAGCTGCTGGCGATGCTGCCGCGCGGCGAACTGAAGCGTATCCGCGACGACATGCTGGATGAGTTCCTGCCAAAGGCGGAGGTGAAAGCCTAATGCCAACGGCGCTTCGCGTCAACCCGACCCGCATGGAAATGACCCGCATCAAGAAGCGCCTCGTCACAGCCACGCGCGGTCATAAACTGCTCAAGGACAAGCGGGACGAGATGGTGCGCCAGTTCATCCTGCTGATTCGGGAGAACTACACGCTCCGCCGCGAGGTGGAGGCGGAACTCAGCGGTGCACTGCGCGATTTCGCAATGGCGCGCGCGGTCATGTCGCCGCAGAGTTTGGAAGCCGCTGTGCTGTATCCGGCGCGTCAAGCGGAACTGCATGTCAGCGAGCGGAACATTCTTTCCGTGCATGTGCCGACGATTGAAGCGGATCAGGCGTCGCTGGAAACGACCGTGCAGTCCTACGGTTTTGCGGAAACGTCTGCCGAGCTGGACGGCTCGATTGCGACGCTGGCGTCTGTTCTGCCGAAGCTGGTACGCCTGGCGGAGATTGAAAAGACCTGCGACATGCTGGCGGACGAGATTGAAAAGACCCGCCGCCGCGTCAACGCCCTCGAATATGTGATGATTCCGCAGTTCGAGATGACGATTCGCGAAATCAGCATGAAGCTGGAAGAAAACGAGCGCGGCGCTACCACCCGCCTGATGAAGGTCAAAGACATGATGGCGAAACGGGACGCATAATCCCATCGGGAACTTTTCGGTGTATTGCCGGGAAGTTCCCGTTTTACTTGCGGAAAAAGCGGTTTCGTGCTATGATGGGAAGGAATATCGTGAGGGAGAGTGAGCAAGGGTGCTTGATCCTGTAGAGGCGCTGCTGGACAGCGGGTTTCATCGCGCCGTCGTGCTGGATGGCGCAGAGTGCGGACTGGACGCGGAACAGTCGCTGATACTGGCGCTGTGGTGCTACGAGGCGGAGAAGCAGCCTGCATCGGATGGCGCATGGATTCACCCGTACTATTTTGCATCCCAGAAAGCGTATACAGCAGCAGCATCGCTGGTTAAAAGCGGGGCGTTTCCGGGGCTTGCACTGCGGGATGAGATTCGCGTGAAGCCGATTTTTGCGCGTCTACCGGATTTTTCGCAGGGAACAAACACCATCTCCTACATTCGCGGCATTGGCAGCCGCTTCCATGTACAGATTCTGACGTACACGCCGCGTCTGCCCGCAACGGAGCATCTTCTGTCGGAGAATAAACCGCTGCACTGCGGGGAATGCCGAAAGTGCGTCGAAGCCTGTCCGACGAACGCCTTGGAGGGCGGCGTATTCCACCGGGAGCGCTGCATCCGCAATTGGATGATGGTCGGCGGCGAAGTTCCTGAGGAAATCCGCGCAAAGATGGGCAACCGGCTGATTGGCTGCGACGTGTGCCAGCGAGTGTGTCCACATAATCCGCCGCCGCAGGGGGAGGCGCATCTTGCCGTGCCGTTGGCGGATTTGCTGCGTCAGCCAAAGGAAACGGCGCTTTCGCTGCGCCCGCTCATCGGCGTAAACCTGACGCTGCCAAACCGGGTATTATCGCAAAGCTGCCTGCTTGCCGGCTGCAGCGGCGATACGTCGCTCATTCCGCTGCTGATGCCGCTATTGCACCACCCGTCGCCCGCCGTTACTACACACGCGACGTGGGCACTCTCGCGGCTGCAGGAGGGTATTTCTTTTTTGAGCGAATTGTGATAGAATAGGTGATGCCGGGCGAAAATTTGATGCACGGCGCAGTGGGAGGATTTACGGATTATGCGCATACTGGTCGTCGGGGACGGCAAAGTCGGTCATACGGTTGCGGAGCAACTGACCCGCGAGGGACACGACGTTGTGATTATCGACAAGAACGAGGACGTTTTGCAGCGGTGCGAGGATACGCTGGATGTGCTGTGCATCCGCGGCAACGGGGCAAACGCACGCACGCTGCTGGATGCCGGCGTAGAAAAGGCGGATTTCGTCGTTGCGGCCACCGCCAGTGACGAAACAAACATGCTCTGCTGCCTGATTGCGAAGCGGCTGGGCGCACGCTACACAATTGCCCGCATCCGCGACCCGGAATACAACGAGAGTTTGTCCCTCTTGCAGCGGGAAACATCCATCGACAACGCCATTAACCCCGAGCGTGCGACAGCACTGGAAATCAGCCGTCTGCTTCGCTTCCCCTTCGCCAACAATATCGAGACGTTCGCCAAAGGGCAGATCGAAATGGTGGAATTCCGCGTACAGGAGAATGACGTGGTTGTCGGCTGTCCGCTGCACGCACTGTCATCGCGGCTGCCGGGGATTCCCCGCGTGCTGTACGCGATTGTCGAACGCTCCGGCGAGGTCATCATCCCCAACGGCGATTTCGTCATCCACGCGGGCGACCGGGTGCACGTTGCGGGCGATATGGTGACGATTACGAACTATTTTCGCTTTCTGGGCAAGCACTCCCTGCGCGTGAAGAACGTCATGCTGCTGGGCGGCGGGCGCATCAGTTACTATCTGGCGAAGATGATTGTGCCGATGGGGATGCACGTCGCGATGATTGAAATCAACCCGAAGAAAGCGGAAAGCCTGAGCGAAAGTCTGCCGCACGTCAACGTGATTCTGGGCGACGGCACAGATCAGGAGCTGCTTGAGCAGGAAGGCTTGGAGTCGATGGACGCCTTTATCGCCATGTGTGACCGCGACGAGGAGAACCTGATGACAGGGCTGTTCGCAGTCAAGCAGGGCGTGCCGAAAGTTATTGTGAAGAACAATCGGCTGGCGTACGCGGACATCATGAACGGCATGGGACTGGACAGCATGGTCAGCCCGAAAACCATCACCTGCTCGACGATTCTGCGTTATGTCCGCGCGCTGGTCAACAGCGACGGTACGAAGGTGGAGCGCCTGTATCGCCTAATGAACGGACGCGTGGAGGCGCTGGAATTTATTGCGCGCGCGTCGGATCCCTACATCGGCATTCCGCTGAAGAATCTCCACATCCGCAAGAACGCGCTGGTTGCCGTGATTGCCCGGCAGGGGAAGGTCATCGTGCCTTTCGGCGACGATAAGATTGAAGAGGGCGACCATGTGGTTATTATCGTCTGCGAAAACGGCATCGGCGATTTGAACGAGGTTATCAGCAAATGAATAAACGGCTTGTAGCTTATATGCAGGGGGCGGTGCTGCTGATTGAAGCCGCCTGCATGACCCCGGCGCTTGTGATTGCACTGTTCCAGCAGGATGGCGACGCATGGGCGCTGGGTGCGACGATGCTGATTCTGATTGCGATTGGTGCGCCCCTGCGGTTTCTGGTGCGGCCAGGCGAGCGGAATCTGCGCGCGCGGGAGGGCTTCCTGACCGTGGCGCTGGCGTGGATTGCGCTGAGCTGCTTTGGTGCGCTGCCGTTTGTGTTCAGCGGCATGATTCCGAACTACATCGACGCGCTGTTCGAGTCCGTGTCCGGCTTCACGACAACGGGCGCGACCGTGCTGGAGAATTTCGATAACCTGCCGCAGGGAATCATGTTCTGGCGCTCCTTCACGCACTGGATTGGCGGCATGGGCGTGCTGGTGCTGACGCTGGCGCTCGTACCGCAGCTCAGTGAGCGTACGTCGCATCTGGTCAAGGCGGAAAGCCCCGGTCCGACGCTGAGCAAAATTGTCCCGAAAATGGGTGATACGGCGAAAATCTTCTACATCATCTACCTGATTCTCACGATTCTGGAGTTTATCGTGCTGATGATTGCGGGCATGAACCCCTATGATGCCGCGATTCACGCAATGGGCACGGCAGGCACTGGCGGATTCAGCAATTACGCCACGAGCGTCGGGGCGTTTGCAAGCCCGGTGATTGACATCACCATCACCGTCTTCATGGTCATGTTCGGCATCAACTTCGCGCTGTACTACTGTGCCATCACGGGCAATTGGCGCGGCATCGTGAAGAGCGAGGAACTGCGCTGGTATCTGGGCATTTTCCTGACTGTCACCGCTGCGATTACCGTGGTGCTTCTGCCGCAGTACGGCACGGTCGGCAACGCATTGCGCTACGCCAGCTTTCAGGTTGCCAGCATCATGTCCACCACGGGTTATGCCACGGCGGATTTTAGCCTGTGGCCGGTCGCGGCGCGTATGCTCATCTTCATGCTGATGTTCATCGGCGCGTGTGCGGGTTCAACAGCGGGCGGCATGAAGATCTGCCGCATTGCCATGCTCTGGAAGCAGGGAGTGCGCTCCGTGCGCCATACGTTCCAGCCACGCAAGGTGCAGGTCGTCCGCTTTGAGGGCAAAGGTGTGGATGACACGCTCCTGCGCGAAACGGCCTCGTTCGCGTTCGTGTATATCGCCATGGTTCTTATCGGGGCAGTGTTGATTGCCTTCGAAGGCAAGTACGACATTGAAACGAACTTGTCCGCCGCTCTGACCTGCGTGAGCAACGTCGGGCCGGGGTTCAACGCGGTCGGCCCAGCGGGGAATTTCGCCGGATACGGATCGTTCGCGAAGGTCGTACTCAGTCTGCTGATGCTCGCGGGTCGTCTGGAGCTGTACCCGATGCTTGCACTGCTCTATCCGGCGCTGTGGCGCAAACAATAATCAGCATAGGAGGAAAAACGCATGGACAAGCAGAACAAAATCACCCGCTATCGTCAGCTGAACCAGACCGCGCGGAAGGGGCAAATCGTCTTTGCCGGGTCGTCGCTGATGGAAATGTTTCCGATTGAGCAGTTCGTCGCGGAAGACAATCTGCCGGTTGTGGTGTACAACCGCGGCATCGGCGGCTTCGTGACGGACGAACTGCTGACGAACCTTGCTGTCTGCGTTCTTGACCTTGCGCCGCGGATGCTGTTCCTCAACATCGGCACGAACGACTTGTCCGACGCATCTCGCCCGATGGCGCAAATCATGGGGACGTACCGGGCGATTCTGGAGAAAGTGCTGCAAGCGCTCCCCGATGTGCAGATTTACCTGATGGCATACTATCCCATCAACGAGGAAGCCGCGACGCCGAAAATGAAGCCGTGTCTGCGCGTGCGGACGAACGAGAAGATTGCGCAGGCGAATGCGGAAGTGCAGAAGATCGCAAAAACGCTGCACCTGCACTACATCGACGTCAACGCGCCGCTGAAAGATGAACAGGGGCGGCTGCGCGCGGAATTTACCTACGAGGGGATGCACATCCGCCCGGAAGGGTATCGAACGATTTATCCGGCAATTAAGGAAATTCTGATGAACGCCTGAAAGGAGAGTTTGCTCATGAAAATGACCTCTGCCTATGCCAACAAACTGCTTCGGCAGCTGAATGAGGAGAAGGAATTTCTACTCAATCAGGAGGAAAATTCCTGTACCTATGTGTATGCCGCCGACGAGGAGCCGCTGATTCCGCAGTACAGCTATCCGCAGACGGAAGCGCAGCTTCGGGCGCTGGATGCGAAAATCGTGAAAATCAAGCACGCGGTGAATTGCAGCAACGTTTCCACCAGCCTGACGCTAAGCAGCGGACGCGTGCTGACAGTTGATCAGGCGCTCGTCGTGATGGCGCAGCTCAGCCAGCGCAAGCAGCAACTGGACATTCTGCGCAAGCGCCAGCCCAAGGCGCGCAACAACGACCATTACGGCCGCAGCGGCGCGACGGAGTACACCTGCATCAACTACGATTTAGCGGATGTCCGCAAGGCGTATGAAGCGATTTCCGCGGAAATCATGGAAATTCAAATGAAGCTCGACCAGCTGAACCAGACGGTGACGTTTGACGTGGAGCTGTGATGTTTTCCAGACCGATGCGCTCTTTTAGCAAGCGCGGCTGGCACAGGTTTATGGTTTGCGCAGCCGCAGACGGTTATTGCGTTGTTCATTATCCGACACAAGGTTCATGGTTGGATTTTTGATTATTATGCGGATTTTTTTCTGCATCCCGCATCGGCCGAAAGCCTGCCCGAAAGGGTAGCGGCGCGGAGGCATCTGGTTTCATGCGCCGCATTTCTTCACATATTGAAAAAAAGCGCCTTTCGGGGGAAAATCATCCTTCCGAAAGGCGTTTTCATTTAGCCGTTTTCCTGCACCATGCAGACCGCCTGTGCGCTGATGCCCTTTTCTTCGCCCTCAAAGCCGAGCTTTTCCGTCGTCGTTGCCTTGATGTTCACGCGCGCAAGGGGCAGTTCGAGCGCATCCGCCACGTTCTGCCGCATCTGCGGAATGTAGGGGAGCAGCTTCGGCTTCTGCGCCACAATGGTCACGTCACAATTCGTTACACGTGCGTGGTGCGCCTTCAGCAGCGCAACAACGTGCCGAAGCAGCAGCATCGACGAAATGCCGCGGTACGCTTCGTCTGTGTCCGGGAAGTGCTTGCCAATGTCGCCCCGCGCCATTGCGCCCAGCATGGCATCCATCAGCGCGTGCAGCGCCACATCCGCATCCGAATGCCCCAGCAGCCCAAGTGTGTACGGAATGGTCACGCCGCAGAGAATCAGCGGACGGCCTTCCACCAGCCGATGTACGTCATAGCCTTGCCCAACTCGAAGCGCCGGCAGTGCCTGTTCTGCAAAAAATGCTTCTGCCATCAGTAAATCCTCCGGGGTCGTCAGCTTGATATTGCGTCGATTGCCCTCCGTCAGCTGCACGGGAACGCCCAGGCGTTCCACCAGCGACGCATCATCCGTGCCGAGGAAGCCGTCGCGCTGCGCCTGTTCGTGTGCCTGACGGAGCAAGTCGGTCTTAAAGCCCTGCGGGGTCTGCACAGCGCGCAGGGAGGCGCGATTCGGCGTGTCCAGCGCGATGTTAGCGTCGCTGACGGTCTTGATGGTGTCCGTCACAGGAACCGCGGCGACGCCCGTTCCGCATTCCTCTACTGATGCCATGCAGCGCTGGATAACGTCTGCCGTCACCAGACAGCGCGCGCCGTCATGCACCAGTACGCCGTCGCATTGCCCAGAGAGCGCCTGCAAGCCCCGCCAGACCGATTCCTGACGCGTTGCGCCGCCTGATACCATCGGAACGTCCAGCCCGTTCTGCGCCAATTCAGACGCCATGGCGGGCATATCCTCTTCTCGGCTGACAACAACCACCTGCTTCACCAGCGGCACAAACGCCTCCACCGAGCGGACAATCATGCTTTTGCCGGCGATTGGCAGCAGTACTTTGTTGCATTTCGCGCCCATGCGCTGCCCGCTGCCGCCGCCCAAAATAATTGCGCCCCACATGATTTATTCCTCCGCGCCGCGTTCGGACGCCATCGCCGCATCCTCTTCCAGCACACGGTAGATTTCCGCAGCACCCTCCTTGCGCACCGTACCCGGCACGGCAAGAATCTCGTAGCGCCCCAAATGGTCGCCGAAGCGGATCGTCATAATGTCGCCGGGCTTGACCTCTGCGCCGGGTTTGGCGACCTTGCCGTTGAGCGTGACACGCCCGCCCGAACAGGCCTCGTTCGCCACCGTGCGGCGCTTGATAATGCGGGATACTTTCAAATATTTGTCAAGACGCATAATTTCCTCCGTGTTTCGGGTATTTGAGAAAAAAGCCCGCAAGATTGCTCCTGCGGGCTTCTATACGATGTCTGATGCGAAAATGAATCAGAAAATCGTATTAAGGACGATTACTGATTGACAGCGTCCTTGAGGGACTTGCCAGCCTTGAAAACAGGCGCCTTGGAAGCCGGGATGGTAATCTCTTCTTCGGGCTTCTGCGGATTGCGGGCAATGCGTTCCGGACGATCCTTCACCTCGAAAGAGCCAAAACCAACAATCTGCACCTTATCGCCCTTGGACAGGCTTTCGGTGATGACTTCAACAACCGCATTCAGCGCCAGCTCGGCGTTCTTCTTGGGGAGCTGGGTCTTTTCAGCAAGGGCAGCAACCAGTTCGGTCTTATTCATGGAATATATTCCTCCTTGTTTGCGCGATTCACGCATAGATGAAATGGGATAACCTTGGCAGCACGCTGCTGCGGCATAGCGTCGCGGTCAGCGCTTCCAATCTGCGGGGGAAGATGGCTCAACAGCGCGATTTTGCGCGGCTTTCACCCGATTCCAGTATACATCCATTTCCGATAAAGTCAAGTCCTTCAGCGATTTTTCGTCCAATTTTATCAGATTTTCCATGGCAGAAAAGCGTTTGATGAACTTTTCGGTGGCCTTTTTGAGCGCCTGCTCCGGGTCAATGCCGCTCAGCCGTGCCACATTGACGCAGCTGAACAGCAGATCGCCCAGTTCTTCGCCGGGATCGCGCGCGTTTTGCAGCTCTGTCAGCACCTCGTCTGCTTCCTCATGCACCTTCGGCAGCGCATCCTGCGGCGTATCCCAGTCAAAGCCGACCTGCGCCGCTTTCTTCTGCACCTTCTCCGCCCGCATGAGCGCTGGAAGACTCTTGCTCACGTCCGCCAGCACACTGCCCTGCGACATAAGCCCCTTTTCGGCTTTCTTGAGTTTTTCCCAGCTGTCCGCGACCTCCTCCGGCGTGTCGCAGTGGACATTGCCGAAGATGTGCGCGTGGCGGTAAAGCATTTTGTGGACGATGGCGGTCGTAATGTCCTGCATCGTGAATTCATATGCCGACTCTGCAATGTCTGCATGGAACGCCACCTGCAGCAGCACGTCACCAAGCTCATCCGCCAGATGATCCATATCGCCCTCATCGACCGCGCCGACTGCCTCGTACGCTTCCTCAATCAGATAGCGGCGGAGGGTCTGATGCGTCTGCTCGCGATCCCACGGGCACTGGCGGCGCAACTGGTGCATGATGTTCTGCAAGTCCTGAAAGCTGTACCGGGTGCGCTGCTGAAGCGGAACGGCGGGCAGATACAGGCAGACCGTGTGGTCATAGGTGTGCAGGCGGTCCATCTCCCAAAGCTGGATGTTTTGCGGCTTACGGTTCGTCTTGACGGTGGATGGGAACAGCACCGTCGGCAGCTCGTCGCCGTAAATATCGCACAGGCGCAGTTTCAGGTCACATGCCAGTGAGCGATTCCAGATTTCCGTAATCAGCAGCGGCGTTGTCGGATCAGCGGCGGCGCTCACGGCATCCTCCGCCGGAATCGTTCGCAGCGCGCCGATGGGGGCGAGATTCCCCGGCAGCTGCGCAATGCACGCATCTGCCAGCGTTACGCCCGGCAGAATGCGCAAGACCGCGTCCTGCGGCTGCTGTGCCCGAAGCTCACGCACCGCGCCATCTGTTCCGGCATCCAGCACGGCAAAGACAACCGCGTGATGCTCCGCTTCCGTCCACAGCGCCTTTGCCATGTCACGGTGCATCTCGTCGAAATCCTCATAGCGGTCGTAGTAATCATCCAACGACGTACTTTGGACGCCCGCTTCCGTCAGCGCCGCGTAAACCGGGTGCTGCACCGTGCGGAAAATCAGCCGCTTCGCTTTCTTCATCGTGTTCAGAGACTGCGCCGTCAGCAGTTCCGGATCGCCCGGCCCCAGCGACACAACGGTGATGTTCTGCTTCATGCTTCTTTCCTCACTTCTTATTTCCGCTTCCGGCGGAAGGCGTTCAAGTCCTCCTTGGTGAGTGCTTTCGTCCAAATCGCCGTGACTACGAATACCGCAACGCCGACCGCTACCTCCACAATCGTCAGCAGACGGCTGAACGGCAGGATGCGTGTCATCAGACAGACGGCCGCGCCCATCGCCAGCGTCGCAATGCCCGGACGCACCAGCCAGTCGCGCCAATTGAACTTCGTGCCGGTATACTTCATGACGTAATAGAGATTCGGAACGAGCGATACCGTGTAGCACACCAGCGACGAAATCGGCGCGCCGTGGATGTTGAAGCCCGGAATACCCACCAGCGTGTAGTTCAGCGCAATTTTACACACAACGCCCGCAACCAGCGTGTACATGGGAATCCGCTGCTTCCGGACGCCTTGCAGAATGCTGCTCGTCGCCTGCACGACCGTGAACAGCACCACCGTCAGGCTGGAAACCATCAGCAGCGTGCTGCCGGTCATGATGTTCTCTTCGCTCAGCGAACCCTGATAGAAGAAGCGGAAAATCTGCTCGCTGAGCACGCTCATGCCGACCGAGCAGGGCAACCCGATCAGGAACGCAAAGCGCAGGCCGAGATTCGTCTGCCGCTGCACCGCGTCCATATCCTGCACTGCCCACGCGGAGGAAATTGCCGGAACGAGCGACATGCTGACCGCCAGCGACAGCGCCGTGGGGATGTTAATCAGGCGGATGACCATGCCGCTGAACACGCCGTACGTCTCGACGGCTGCATCATGCGTCAGACCGGAGACGACGCAGCGGTTGACCAGCATCGCCGAGTCGATGAACTGCGACAAGGGCACGATGCACGAGCCAATTGTAATCGGGATGGCAATCACCATCAACTGTTCGGCAATGCGTTTGGTGGAAGCATTCTGCTCCGGCGCAAGCTGTGGAATCGCGTCGAAGCGGCTTCGGTGGCGGAAGTAAAGCAGAATCATGTACAGCAGGGCAATCCCTTCGACGATGGTTGTGCCAAGCAGTGCGCCTGCCGCGCCCATCGCCACGCCGCCCATTTGATTGCCGATATACGCCATCGGCAGCGCCAGAAACACCTTGCCGACCTGCTCAATCAGCTGGCTGATGGCGGTCGGCACCATGTCCTGCTGTCCCTGTATAAAGCCGCGGAACGCCGACATCATGCACACAACCGCCACGCATGGTGCAATCACCTGAAAGCCGATTTTGCTGTCCGGCTGATTCACGCGTGCCGCCAGCATTCCGCTGCCCGCCAGCATGATGATGGCTGCAATGCATCCCAAAGTCGTCAGCAGCAGCAGGGCGACACGGAAAACGTGCTTGGCGCTGTGCGGGTCATCCTTTGCCAGCGCGGAGGATACCATTCGGCTGACCGCGACGGGCAGCCCGGCGGATGAGATTGTCAGCAGAAGGTTGTAGGTCGGGAAAACCGCATTGTAGATGCCTTGACCCTGCGCCCCGATAACGTACGTCAGGGGGATGGAGAACAGCACGCCGACGAGCTTGCAGATAATGCCTGCAATGCCCAGCACGGTCATGCCGCCGATAATCGACTTGGATTTGCTTGCCATTGGCTGCATCCTTTCCGTGATGAAAATACCGTACTCCATTATACGCCAGAATGCCCTCTGAATCAAGCAAAAACGCAAAAAAGGGAAGCGCGCGCTTCCCGATTTTTTACTGTTCCATCTGCCGCCCGACGATGCCCGCTGCCGTTTCCGCCACCTTCAGCTCGGTGTCGCCCATTTTGACGCCGTTGTCGCGGCTCATGAGCAGCACCGCGCCAATCGCTTCGCCATCGGCAATAATCGGGCTGATGACCTGCGCCGTGTAGTTCGGGTTCTGATCTTCTTCCGTCGTCACTGCCACCATCCTTCCGCCGCTCTGCTGATTCAGGGCAACGGTCTGTCGGCTGGCAATGGCCGTCTCCAGCGCGCGGGAGATCGGCTTGTCGCCAAGCTCCTTGCGCGGCAGACCGCTCGCCGCCACCACCTGATCGCGGTCCACAATCACGGCTATATGCCCCAGCGAACGGAACAGGCTTTCCGTGTAGTCCTTAGCAAAGGATGACATTTCGCCAATCGGGGAATACTTCTTGAGAATCACCTCGCCGTCGCGGTCGGTGTAGATTTCCAGCGGGTCGCCCTCGCGAATCCGCAGCGTCCTGCGGATTTCCTTGGGAATGACAACACGCCCCAGCTCGTCGATGCGGCGAACAATACCGGTTGCTCGCATGATGGTCAGCCTCCTTCAAAATCTGTTCGGGAAAGTGCATGGGCACCACCGCACAATTCGGCGGCGCGTCTGGCGATGTCTTTTCCGCCATCTGCGGCTGTGCGGTGTTACCCATGATTTCGGTGTCCGAAAAACATTTTGTGCACTTCCTGCGTTTTCATGCACGAAAATTGGAAATCACATCGTTTTTCCCGCGTGGATAGTCGAAAGGCAATTAAAAAAGCCCTGCCGCGCTGCTTGATGCGGGCAGGGACTTGCAGTTTTTGCTTGTCGTACTATTTTAGGCTAAGAATGCGCCGCGATTTTTTCGTTCTGGTGAACGGGAGTGGAATGCCGCGCAGCAGCGCTGCACTAAATGAAGCTGCCGGATGCCAGAACGGAAAAAGTGCAGGTGAATCTGAAAATAGTATCAGATGAAACGGCGGCTGTTGGAATAGCGGGTGATTTGATGGCCATCCGCATCCGCAGTGAAGCCGATTCGGAACGTGCCTCTGGTCGTAATCGCGCTGGAATAGGAGAGGGTCGCAGAGTACGAAATGGTGTTCGTGGCGATTGTCGCCGGAACAGCCAGCGTTTTCACATAAACCCAGCGTCCGTTCGACTGCTGTTCCAGCCATGCGTTGGTGACAACAATGCGGCCGGCAAGGATATCCGTCATCAGAGTAAAAGTGGCAACTTTGTCCATGCCGAGCGAACAAGTGGCGGACAGGAAAGTGACATCCGCACACGGTTCTACGGAATCGTCTGCGAATGCGCAGCTCAAAAGTGCCGCAAGAACAAGCAGCACAGCGAAAATACGGCGAAGCATATGCATCATTTATTCTCCTATCTCTCTAATGATTGTGCGCAGGAGTGAAGTTACCTCTTCCTGCGACGTTCTGCCGGAAAACAGCAGAAGTTTGTCGTCGCCCTGCCATAAAGCGACGGGCTTGTTGATGTTTTCCGTAATGTAGAAATTCAGTCCATCGAACTGTTGAATCGTTCCTTCATACGACTGCTCGAATGAAAGCATCATATACTGCGGATTGGAAATCAGGTTGATTACACCGACGATCGTCTGCTGTGCGTCCGCCGCATTGATATACATCAGCGAAATACTGATGCCACTTCGCGTGAAATTCACATAGCGGTGCTGAAGCTCCCATTGACCGTTCACCATTTCCGGGATGCCGGTTTTCCTGCCAATCAGCGCATCAAGCGCTGCGATGCTCTGCACCTCAACGGTATCGTCGGTTGGCAGCATGGGGTCAGCAACGGCAGTTTCCAGCATTTCAATGGCAATTTCGTGGCTCGTCACGAAGTGCTGCTGTTCATCGGAGGTTGTCCAGTTTTCATACCACAGCAGCGGATGCGATACGGCAAAGGCGACAGCAATCGCCGCGGCACTGCAAGCCGCTGCGGCAATGATTTTCTTCCGCTTTTGACGCTTTCTTTCGTTTTTCTGATGTGCTGCCGCAATGTGCTGCCGGAGGGCATCCACGCGCGCGGGGGCAATCGGCTTCTGTTCATCTTGCAGACGTTCCAGCAAATCCATGCAGGTGTGGATTTTCGTTTCATCTGTCGGCGCATCCGTTCGAGCGGCTTCCGCCTGAATGATGTTCAGCAGGCGGCGCTGCGTCTCGCGCGGCGGCAGATGACCGTAATCAATCGCTTGCAGGATGGCTTGAACCTCCTTTTCTTTTGGGTCGCTCACAAAAAAGCCTCCCTTCACTATATGATACTGCATGAGAAGGGCAAAATGGGATAAGCAGAAAAAATTTTATAGAATCAAAAACGTGCCGCCCTGTACGCACAGCAGCAGCGTGACGAATAGCAATCCTGCCGCTTTTTTGCGGATGCGGCGCGCGGCATCGTTGACCGTGTTGCGCTTGATACCAAGCGTGTCCGCTGTATCCGCCGCGGAATTATCCTCCTCGTAATACTGGTGATAGACGGACTTCTCCAGCGGGGTCAGGCGCGCTTGCAGTTCCTCCAGCAGCTCGTTCATCTCGCTCTTTCGCAGCCATTGGATGAGTTCGTCCTGTTGTTTCTCGATGAGGATTTCCGGTTCCAGCGGGAGCGATATACCCAGCCGCCTGCGTTCGATGCGGGAGCGACGCGCCAGTGTGATGCACTCCAGCTTGCAGGCGTTGACGAACCATCCGTAGAGATTCTTGTGATTCGCCAGCTGCTCCTTCTTCTCCAGCGCCCGCAGTACCACTCGCTGAACAATATCTTCCGCATCCACACCATGAATCATTTGGTAATTGAGCAGAATGCGGCATAATCGCACGAGATCCTCCAGCATCTTGTTGTATACGTCGGTAATCTCACTTTCACTCATCCATTTCACCCTCACAACTTTCTGTATGATGGTGTCCGTTTCGCACTTGCGCGTATGCGCTCCGGGCAGTGCCTATAGGCATTTCTATTGTAAGACGAAATTTCCAACATGTCAATGCTTGCGCGGAAATATGGTGTGTTTTTTCCTGCGGGTGAGTGCCTTTTTTCCCATAGGCAGAATAAAACGCGTCGAGGTTTAGACACAGATAATATCTGCACACCGTGTACCGTCGGAAATGAAAGTCATAGAATAATAGCACTTTGCTGTTGACAAGAACGTTCTTTCGCGTTATAATAGACACAGTAAATCACTTTCGGAGGTCATGTGAATGACAATGTGGAATTTCGGTGCTTCAGCCGTGCAGAATGATTCAGGAGGGAGTCAGCATTGAAATATCGCAAGCAGTATATCAACGTAGATGTTGTGTTTGATGCTTCCGGGCGGATGCGGCCGCAGGTCATCCACTGGGTGGACGGACGGCGGTACGAAATTTCGCGTGTAAAAGCGATTGTGCCCGCGGCAGCGCGCAAATCCGGCGGGCAGGGTGACCGATACACGGTGATGCTGGCAGGTCAGGAGCGCTACTTGTTTTTTGAGCGTCCGACAGACGAACGCACTGCCATCGTCGGGCGCTGGTTTGTAGAAGCGACGGAGGGAAATTGAAATGGACAGAATCATTCGCCGAGAACCTGCTGATTGGCGGCACAGCGTGGCATTCACCGGGCATCGTCCGCAAAAACTGCCGTTTGGTTTTGATGAAGCCGACCCGCGCTGCGTGGATTTCAAGCGGCGGCTGTGCAATTCTATCGAAATGATGATTCTGGAAGGGTACACACACTTCATTTCTGGTGGGGCGCTTGGCATGGATATGTACGCGGCGGAGGCGGTGCTGACGCTGCGCGAGCAGTACCCGGAAATCACGCTGGAGATTGCCATTCCGCACGACGGACAGACTGCAAAGTGGCCGCAGTCCCTGCGCGACCGAGCGGAGCGCATCCGCGAGGAAGCGGATGTCATCACATGGATTGCGCACGAGTATACCAAGCGCTGCCTATTCGATCGGAACTACTACATGGTGTCGCATTGCAGCGTGCTGCTGGCATGTTTTGACGGTCAGGCCGGCGGCACGGCGCAGACCATCGAGACAGCACATCGGCTGGGGCGGCTGGTCACGGTTGTGCGGCCGGTTCGCCGGAAAGTCGCGTAACACCACATGGCATCCGCCCGCGTCAGTGGCTCCATTTAAGGCGGCATCGCACAACTCGGCGGCGCATCTTGGCGCATTCTTATTGGAAAATAGGATAGAGGAGAAATGAATTATGCAATGGGGTTTGAATGTTCCTCAGCAGCCGCGGCAGCTGGACAAACGGTTTTCAGACCTGAAACTGTGCCAGCGCGAACAGATCGCCAAGTGGCTGCGCGAGGAGACAAACGATTACTACACGCGCCATCAGCGCTATCCCATCGGGCGGGAGGCAGAGGACGTGGTGGACAATGCGTATGTGCAGATTGTGAAAGCAGGAATTTGGATTCCGTATGGCGAAGTATATCAGTATTACATCAGCCGCAAAGCGCGAATGATGAAGCATCCGCTGCAAGGCTGAACGAGGAGGCTTTGCACATGTGCGGGCGTTATTTCCTTGCTGATAGTGGCAATTCTGGCGAACTTCGCGGCATCATCGATCAGCTGAATCGGCGCGGCGTCACCGTCAAGACGGGCGAGATTTTCCCGACGGATACCGTTCCTGTGCTGGCGAACAATCGAAACCGGCGCGTCATGCCCTTTTCCATGCAATGGGGATACACGCTGCCGGATGGCCGCCTGCTCATCAATGCTCGGAGCGAAACGGCAGGGGAGAAGCCGCTCTTTCAGGATGCGATGCGTCAGCACCGCTGCTTGATTCCCGCAACGAACTATTTCGAGTGGGAAAAGCGCGGCAGGGAGAAAATCAAGTACGCCATCCGGCAGGCGGATGCAGGCTTGCTATACATGGCGGGGCTGTACCGCGTGGAGAACGGGCGCGCAGTGTTCACCATTCTAACGCGTAAGCCCGCCGAACAGATTCGCTTCATCCACGACCGGATGCCTGTCATTCTGACAAGCGATGCAAAGCAGGATTGGCTGAATCTGGACTGCGACGCAACGCAAATTTTGGCGCAGGCGTGTGAAAATGTAGCGTTTTGCGCAGTGAATGTTTCGTGCTGAGCATTGCCGCATAATGACGCAGATTCCGGTCAGGCTGCTGGCGGCGGATTCATGCTCGCCGCTATGGAAGAAGTTGTGCTGTCCGAAGAGACGATTCCGATGATGCCGCTTGTCAAGGCGGGAAAATAACGCATTTTGCACTTGTCACCAGCACTTCGGTATGGTATAATAAAATAGTTGTTATATGCTTGCAAAATGGGGAGATGTCCCTGTCAGCCACCCCACTGCAGCTTTTGATGGAGGAATCACGATGTACGATGTGCTCATTATTGGCGCTGGCCCCGGAGGAATTTTTACCGCTTATGAATTGATGGAACGCCGACCTGACCTGAAAGTCGCTGTTTTTGAAACAGGGCATCCGCTCAACCGCCGGAAGTGTCCGATTGACGGCGAGAAAGTGAAATCCTGCATCCACTGCAAGTGCTGCTCCATCATGAGCGGCTTTGGCGGCGCGGGCGCATTCTCCGATGGCAAGTACAACATCACCAACGATTTCGGCGGCACGCTCTACGAGTACATCGGCAAAAAGGCTGCCACGGAACTCATGGAATATGTTGATACTATCAATCTGCGCTACGGCGGCGAGGGCACGAAGCTCTATTCGACCGCCGGCACGAGCCTGAAAAAGACGTGTATGCAGCACGGTCTGCACCTGCTGGATGCTTCCGTTCGCCACCTCGGAACGGACATTAACTATATCGTTCTGGAGCACCTTTACGACCATCTGAAGGAACAGGTGGAGTTCCATTTTGACTGCCCCATCGACACGGTAGAAAAGACGGACAACGGCTATCGCATTTACAGCGGCGACAAATTCTTTGAGGGGCGCAAGTGCGTTATTTCCGCCGGACGCAGCGGCAGCAAGTGGATGGAAAAAGTCTGTAAAGACCTTCACATCAAGACGAATTCCAACCGCGTTGATATTGGTGTCCGCGTGGAACTGCCTGCCGAGATTTTCTCGCACCTGACCGACGAACTGTATGAAAGCAAAATCGTCTACCGCACCGAAAAGTATGAAGACGCGGTACGCACCTTCTGCATGAACCCCAGGGGCGTTGTCGTCAACGAAAACACGAATGGGATTGTAACTGTGAACGGTCACAGCTACGAGGATCCCGCAAAACAGACGAACAACACGAATTTCGCGCTGCTGGTCGCCAAGCATTTCTCTGAGCCGTTCAAGGATTCCAACGGCTACGGCGAGAGCATTGCCCGCTTGAGCAACATGCTGGGCGGCGGCGTTATCGTCCAGCGCTTCGGCGACCTCATCCGCGGCAAGCGCAGCACCGAGAAGCGCATCAAGGAGTCGTTCACCGTGCCGACGCTGAACGCCGCCGCGGGCGACCTGAGCCTCGTGCTGCCCAAGCGCATTCTGGACGGCATCATTGAGATGATTTACGCGCTGGATAAAGTCGCCCCCGGCACTGCCAACGACGACACGTTGCTCTACGGCGTGGAAGTGAAGTTCTACAACATGGAGGTCGAGGTGGACAGCAACCTCATGACCTGCCACGACGGGCTTTACATCATCGGCGACGGCAGCGGTATTACGCACTCGCTGTCCCACGCGTCCGCAAGTGGGGTGCATGTGGCGAGAAGAATTGCAACGGCAGAATGATGCAGAGAGTGATGCAACTATCATAGGAGGCTTAGATGGAAAGCAAAGTTTTTATAAGCCACCGTTCAACAGATAAGGAAGTTGCCGAAATGCTACTTGACTTTCTTGCTGGAACAGGTATCCCGAAAGAACAAATTTTCTGTTCCTCTTTGCCGGGCAATGATATTGGTAGTCGTATTTCTGTTGAAGTAAAAGATGCGTTGAAGAATAGTGCTCTCAATATTGCGATACTATCACACGATTACTATCAGAGCGCCTACTGTTTGAATGAAGCTGGCATACTATGGTATGTAGATATACCTGTAATCGCAATAGCAATGCCGGAAATAACCGAAAGTAATATGCGCGGTTTTCTTAACAGTGAGTATAAACTGCGTCGATTAGATTCCGAGACGGATATTTCATATATTTATGATGCAGTGCGTAAAGAAACAGCTTCCGAACAAAAATCCGTTAGCATTATCACACGTGAAAATGAAAAACTTCGCAGAAGATACGAAGCATACTTAGGGCAATCCCGCACAAAGAAAGAACAGCAAAAAGGTTAGGAAAGAGGTATAATAAA